>Ga0310690_10000266_pt1 | contig 122295 bp, 101 predicted proteins | sample AusTroGonzalo_MG_2_FD_207661 | JGI IMG/M metagenome (GOLD analysis project Ga0310690, IMG submission 207661) | Bovine rumen microbial communities from tropical cattle in Woodstock, Queensland, Australia - Gonzalo_04 (v2) (version 2) | ecosystem: Host-associated > Mammals > Digestive system >...
TCGACGCCGCCATCGAATACATTCAAAACGCACATTGAAATCACATTTTATAGTCATCATGATCACATTAGACCAACTTAAAGACTTATGTAAGAGGACGGATGCCTTGAGGAGGTATCTTTGACGTCGACAGACGTACCATCGAAGCACAAGAATTAGACGAAAAGACCCAGGACCCGCAGTTTTGGGCAGATGCCAAAGCCGCCGAGGCCACCATGAAGAAAGTGCGCGAGGTGAAAGGCTGGCTTAACGGCTACAAGGAAGCCGAAGACGCCTACAACGACCTCGCCGTGCTCTTCGACTTCGCCAAGGAAGGCGAAGCTACCGAGGAAGAGGTGGATGAGCAATACAACGCCACCATCCAAATCGTGGAGAACCTGGAATTCAAGAACATGCTGCGCGAGGAAGCCGACCCCATGAGCGCCGTGCTGAAAATCAACGCGGGTGCGGGCGGCACCGAAGCCCAGGACTGGGCACAGATGCTCATGCGCATGTATATGCGTTATGCCGAAAACCACAAATACAAACTCACCATCTCCAACCTGCTCGAAGCCGACGAGGCCGGCATCAAGTCGGTGACCATGAAGCTCGAAGGCGAGTATGCCTACGGCTACCTGAAAGGTGAGAATGGCGTGCATCGTTTGGTACGCGTCAGCCCTTATAACGCCCAAGGCAAGCGTATGACCTCGTTCGCCTCGGTGTTCGTCACCCCGCTCGTTGACGACACCATCGAAATCGTCGTCGAGCAGTCGCGCCTGTCGTGGGACACCTTCCGCAGCGGCGGTGCCGGCGGACAGAACGTGAACAAGGTGGAGTCGGGCGTGCGCTTGCGCTACCAATATAAGGACCCCTACACGGGCGAAGAGGAGGAGATCCTCATCGAAAACACCGAGACCCGCGACCAACCCAAGAACCGTGAAAACGCTTTGCGCCTCCTGAAGTCGCAACTCTACGACCGTGAGATGCGCCATCGCATGGAGGAGCAAAACAAGATCGAGGCGGGCAAGCTGAAAATCGAATGGGGCAGCCAGATCCGCTCCTACGTCTTCGACGACCGCCGCGTGAAAGACCACCGCACCAACTACCAGACCTCCGACGTGCAAGGCGTCATGGACGGCAACATCGATGCCTTCCTGAAGGCCTATTTGATGGAATTTGGAGGAAAGAAGGAATAATCGTCATGTAGAGACGCGCCATGGCACGTCTCTACAACAACAAACAACAATAAAACTAACTGAAAATGAAAAAACTTAGCATTATCGCCGCTTTCGTCGCCATCCTTTGCTTCGGCATGACCAAGGCTATGGCACAAAACACCAACCCTGCCATCACCCAGTTCGTTGAACAATATTTCCCTAAGGCTACCGTCCAGATGGTGATGCCCGATGATGATGACATCGACGTCGTGTTGAACGACTACACCAAAATCGAGTTCCGCCTCAACAGTGAATGGAAGAAGGTCGACTGCGAGCATAGCACGGTTTTCACCGCCGTTCCCGCCACGCTTGTCCCCGAACAAATCACAGCCTACGTGAACGCCAGTTTCCCTGGCACCGTCATCAAAAAGCTGGAAAAGAAAATCATGGGTTGGGAAATCGAGCTGAACAACGGCCTTGAGCTGAAATTCAACAACAGCTTCAAAGTAACAGAAATCGACGACTAACACCAAGTCCTATGAAAAAAGCACTTATCATCGCCCTATTCTTCATGGGCATTGCCATGACCAACACGTCATGTAACAGCGACAAAAAAGCACAGGCCATCAACGATTTTGTAAGAGCTTATTTCCCTGACACCGAAGTCATTGCCAACATCAAAGACGGCCTTGACTGCGACGTGACCCTCAGCGACTACACCCAAATCGGTTTCGATGGCAACTTGTTCGGCAAACTTGAATGGGACGAGGTGGACTGCCGCCACGCTTCCCTTTCAACTACCCTGCCCACCGCCTTGGTCCCTGTCGAGATCAGCAATTATGTGAGCCGCATGAACGGAGTCCAAACCATCACGAAGATCTCCAAAGACAACCGCGGTTGGGACATCGAGCTGAGCAACGGCATCGAGATTGAATTTGACAAGAAGTTTAACGTCACTGATTTTGACGACTAAGCCATGATTACTTTCTTTATCGCTTTGGCCGTCCTCGTCCTCGGCTATCTCATCTACGGAAAGTTCGTTGAGAAGCTCTTCGGCGCCGACCCGCAAAGGGCCACCCCCGCCACCACTATGGCTGACGGCGTCGACTATGTGCCGATGAAGCCCTGGCGCATCTTCTTGATCCAGTTCCTGAACATCGCCGGCGTGGGTCCCATCATCGGAGCCATCATGGGAGCACAGTTCGGCACGGCTTCATTCCTGTGGATTGTCTTAGGTAGCATCTTCGCCGGCGCTGTCCACGACTACCTCGCGGGCATGATTTCGTTGCGCGACAAAGGCGCAAGCCTGCCCGAAATCCACGGCACTTACCTTGGCAACGGCGCCAAGCAGGTGATGCGTGCCTTCACCATCATCCTGATGATTTTGGTCGGCGTGGTGTTCGTTAACACGCCTGCCACCCTGCTCAACGCACACTTCACCCAAAGCTGGAATCCATACATCTGGATCATCATCATCATCGCCTATTATCTGATTGCCACCTTGCTGCCCATTGACAAGCTCATCGGCAAGATCTACCCTATCTTCGGCATCCTGCTCCTGGGCATGGCCGTGGCTATCTTCATTGCCTTCATCATCTACAAGCCCGAGATTCCCGAGCTGTGGAGTGGCATGCAGAACCGTCATCCCGATGCGGCCAACAACCCCATCTTCCCGATGATGTTCATCTCGATTGCCTGCGGTGCCATCTCCGGCTTCCACGCCACGCAGTCACCGCTCATGGCGCGTTGCATGGTGAATGAGAAGCAAGGCAGACCTATTTTCTACGGTGCCATGATCACCGAAGGCGTCGTGGCTTTGATTTGGGCTGCAGCTGCCGCCTATTTCTTCCACGACATGCCTAATGACACTGCCGGACAAAGCGGAGCAGCCATGGTAGGGATTATCGCCAGAACTTGGTTCCCGCGTGTCATCGCTGTCATTACCATCTTAGGTGTTATCTCAGCCGCTGTCACGTCGGGCGACACCGCCATGCGCTCGGCCCGACTCATCATCGCCGACTTCATGCACTTCGACCAGAAGCCCATCAAGAACCGCCTCATCATCGCCGTGCCGATGTTTGCCGTCACTTCCGGCATCCTGGTCTACAGCATCGCCGACAAGAACGGCTTCCAAGTCATCTGGCGTTACTTCGCCTGGGCCAACCAAGTGCTAGCCACGGTGACGCTTTGGGCCATTTCGGTGTACCTGGCCAAGAATAAAGGAAAGATGTGGTATCTCATCACCCTTATCCCTGCCCTCTTCATGACCATGGTGACGGGTTGTTTCCTCTTCGTGGCCAAGGCTGCTGACGGCGGCTTAGGCTCTATCCTACCCCGTCCAGTCGGATACGGCATCGGCGCTGCCCTCACCGTATTGGGGTTGGTGCTATTCGTCCTATTCTTGAAGAGAAACAAGGCGACGGCAAAATAAAACCGTTTTTCCCCATAACAAACAAATGCCCGACTGGATAACCAGTCGGGCATTTTGGTTTTTGGAGACGCGATGAATCGCGTCTCTACAAGAATGATTATTTCGTTGCCTGCGCGTAACCGGCACGGACGGCCTGGATGTTGAGGTCGACGACCTCTTGGCCTTTCTTGCCGAAGATGTGGGCGATGGCTGCTTCCACCTTCTCCATAGAGATGCCGAGGTAAGGCACCGTGGCGCCCAGCAGCACCATGTTGGAGCGTGCCTTCAGCTGCTTGGCGATCTCGTTGGCATTGAAGGAAACGACGTGCTCAAGCTTACCCAACTCAGCGTTGATCTTCTCCATGTCGGGGTAGTTGCTGATGTTGATGAAGGGATCGCTGTTGGTGATGACCCAGCCTTCCTTGCTCAACCAAGGCAGGTAGCGCAGGGCTTCCATAGGCTCGGACGAGAGGATGATGTCGGCCTGGCCTTCCGGGATGACATCGGCAAAAATCTCGTTGTCGGAGATGCGGAGGTGCGAGAACACCGAGCCGCCGCGCTGCGACATGCCGTGGATCTCGGATTGTTTCAGGTTCATGCCCATATTCAAGGCAGCGTCAGAGATGATTTTGGCCACCGACACGATGCCGTCGCCACCCACGCCGCATAATACTATATCTTTTTTCATGGTATTCTGAATTTAAGGTTATTTCTTCATGTGTTTCTTCAATTCCACGATGCAGGTGCGGTGCGGGATGATGACCGACACGCCGTTGTAGTTCACCTCTTCCTCGATGATCTTGACGTTCTCCTCGTGGTTCTTGGGTAGCGGGACGATGTCGCGGATGTGCTCAGGCTCGACGCCGAGACCTTCGCAGATGCGACGGATCTTGTTGTGTGCCGACGAAGGCTGGCCACCCGTCATGGCGGTGATGTCGTTGTCGAGAATCATGACCACGACGTTGGCCTTCTCGTTGACGCAGTCCATGAGGCCCGTCAGGCCGCTGTGACCGAAGGTGCCGTCGCCGATGACAGCCACGCTGGGGAAGATACCCACCTCGCTGGCGCCCTTGGCCATGGTGATGGAGGCACCCATGCACACGGTGGTGTTGATGGCGCCCATATTGAAGCCCAAGGTGTAGCAGCCGATGTCGCCGAAGACCTTGCCAGCTTTATGTTTGGCCATGACTTCGTTCAAAGCGGTGTAGCTGTCGACGTGCGGGCAACCTTGACAGAGCGCGGGCGGACGGTTAGTGACCACCTCCGGCACCTTATGCAGGGTAGGCACATCCATGCCGAGGGCCTTGGCGACCTTTTCGGCGTTGAGCTCACCATCGCGGCGGATGGTCTCGTCGAGGCGACCCATGACGTTCTTGCCCTTGCCGAGGAAGCCCTTGATCAGTTCTTCCACGAAAGGCTGGCCGTCTTCGAGGACGAGGATCTCGTCGCACTCGTCGTACAGCTTGTTGATCATATCGTAAGGCAGCGGATACTGCGTGATCTTCACGACGGGATAGGGGCACTGACCACCGGGGAAGTTCTCCATGAGGTAGTTGTAGGCAATACCAGTGGTGATGATGCCGATGTTCTTCTTCGGGCCGTCGATGTATTTGTTGAAGCCCGAGTTGGCCGAAGCCTCTTCAAAAGCGGGTTGCTTGTCGATGAGGTCGCGGTAGAGGCGCTTGGCGTTGGCCGGCAGCAGCACGAACGACTTGGCGTCGGCGGGCTCGGTGAGTTCGTTTTGCGGACGGACGGGCTTGCGCACCACGCCAGCACGGCTGTGAGCCAGACGGGTCGGGATGCGGTAGAGCACCGGTGTGCCGAGCTTCTCACTCAGGTCGTAGCCGTAGTGCACCATGTCGTAGGCCTCTTGTTGGTTGGAAGGCTCCAGCATGGGAATCATGGCCCAGTGACCATAGAAGCGGCTGTCCTGTTCGTCCTGCGACGAGAACATGCTCGGGTCGTCGGCCACCACAACGAGGACGCCCTTGGTGCCGATGATGGCGGCATTCATGAAGGGGTCGCCACATACGTTGAGACCCACGTGCTTCATGCAGGTCATGGCACGCTTGCCGGCATAGGCCACGCCGATGGAGGCCTCGAGGGCCGTCTTCTCATTAGCGCACCAGTTGGCGATCACGCCGAGTTCCTTGGCTTGTTTCGAGTTGATGACATACTCTGTGATTTGGGTTGAAGGCGTGCCCGGATAGCTGTTGATGGCCGAGCCGCCAGCGTCGATGAAGCCCTGTGCAATGGCCTCATCGCCTAAAAGCAATACTTTCTCCATATCGTATAATTCAAAATTTCAGATTTAAAACTTAAAATTTGAGATTTTGGCAAAGATACGGAAAAAAACGACACAAACAAGAAAAACTTTACAAAGACTTATGGACTTCCATGATTTGCTTCAAAAGGGCTTCATCCTCGTCGTCATTCTCATGCCAGATGACATAATCGGCGAGCAGGCGCTTGCCTTCCTCGGGCCATTGCTTGGCCATTCTTGCCCTGACAGCAGCCTCGTCGCAACGCTCACGTTCCATGACCCGACGCAAGCGCGTGGCTTCGGATGCCGACACCATCACGATGACATCAAATTGCTTTTCAAGACGTTTCTCGAAAACCAGCGCCGACTCAAACAAGACATAGGGAGCCTCTTGTTTTGCCATCCATTGCTCAAAGTCGACGAACAAAGCGGGATAAAGAATGCCCTCCAAGTCGCATTGGGCGGTTTCATCGCTGAAAATCAAGTCGGCAATGAGTTTTCTATTTAACTCTGTATCAGAAAGATAAAACGAATTACCGAAACGTTTCACCAGTTGGTCGTGCACTTCGGGAATAAAATACATCTTTTTGGCGGCCTCATCGCTATTGTAGACAGGGATGCCGAGATGTTGTTTGAACAACTCGCAGACCCATGACTTGCCGCTGCCAATATTTCCAGTGATGGCAACGCGTTTCATTGCACGATGAGGTATTCCACCTTGTCGGGATGGGTGCTCAAAACCTGGATGGTATTAGGCCAAGTGGCGAGACGAACATCCAAAAGCGGCTGCAAGGCTTCCAGCTGTTTCTTGTCGATGGCCACGGTGAAGTCTTCGGGGACGATATTGGCGTAGTCTTTCATGGCCACAAGGCATTTCACCGTCAGGTTCTCGGGGAAGAATCTCACCTCCTGCTTGCCGCCGAATCGGATGGGCACTTCCACGTCCTTCTCGGTGTATTTCTCCACTTCCACCGTCACTCTCACCTCCTTGGTGTTGCAACGGATTTTGCCACCCATCATGTCGAGGGGCACCGACTCACTGAAGCTCTCGCTCACATTGGTTTTCGAGACCATCTCGGTCCAAACCGCCCTCACCGTGTCGATGACTTCTTCGGGGCCAAAGATGGTTACCGTGGCCGGGTCGATGGTGGGGATGCCGTAGAGGCCATACTGGCGTTGCATCTTGAGGTCGGAACGGAAAGCGATAGGCACCACCTTCGACTTCAGCGGGTCCATGGTGAAATAAATCAAGCCGTCGTTCATGGTGATGTCGGCGGCGTTGATGCTCAGTCGCTCTGCGACTTTTTCCGCCATATACTGGCTGCTGAACGAATAGGTATTGCCGCTTTCCTGACGGTAAGGCACCTCATCCAAAGAGACAGTGACAAAACGATTAGGCTCCCGTATCATCTTGTAGCGCAAGGTGTGGAAGCCGTCGATGTTGAGTGACATATTCACGGACTGGTCGTCCGACGTCACCCACCGGTCGGTAGGTACATCGGCAAACCGCAGACGAAACGACGTCTGCGTGCTATAGTCCTCCGACAGCTTGACCAGGAACCACGCAGCAGTGGAGATGATCAAGAAAATGAAAAAAGTGAAGACGGAGCGCTGGTTTTTGCGCTCCGACTTCTGCTTGATGTTATCCAGGTTGTCCATTATTAAGCCTGTCCGACACGGGTGCTGTCCTTGACAAGGGCGGTCTTCTCCACTTCGACTTCCATGCCAGGGGCAAGCGAAATCATAACGGTGGTTTCCTTCACTTCGGTGATTTTGCCATGGAAGCCACCGATGGTGACCACCTTATCGCCCTTTTGCAGGCCTTCGCGGAATTTCTGTTCTTCTTTGGCTTTCTTCGACTGCGGACGAATGAAGAACAGCCAGAAAACGACGATGATAAGGAGGAGCGGGAGCATGGAGATCCAGCCGCCACCGCCACCACCTTCTGCGCCAGCAGCGCCTTGGGCAGCATTTCCGCCATACAATAAGACTAATAACAAGTTGTTCATTTTGTGTAATTTATAGATTTAAAATAATGATTTTAGTATTGATCAGATGTTTGAACCGTGCCTTTGATACGCAGGACGGTTTTGGCAGGGTTGGTGTTCGACAACACCGTCAAGACACGGCTTTGGAATCCATGATGTCCCTTGCTGTCGTAAGTCACCTTGATGTTGCCTTGCTTACCAGGCGCAATCGGCTCGCGAGGATAGTCGCCCACTGTGCAGCCACAACTAGAACCTACATCACTGATAATCAATGGCATGTTACCCACGTTAGTAAAACGGAAGGAATACGTCACCACCTCACCTTGCAGCAAGGTACCGAAGTCGTGTTCTTCCTTGTCGAACTTGATAGCGGCCTGCTTTTTGGAGGTCTCGGTAGCCGACTTGGGACTGGTCACCAAATCAGTGGAGAGCTTGCCGTCATCCTTACTGTTACATCCCGGCATGGCCATCAAAACCACAATAGCCAATGCCGCTAAAAACCTAATATTCATAAAGTTTCTCATTCTCCTCTTCTTGCAGTAACAATCATCACCGAGCCTCGATAGGTGGCGTCGTTCTTCAAGCCGTGACATTTCAGCACATAGAAATAGGTGCCGTCCGACAATCCGCCACCATCCCAATCATTTCGGTAGTCATTGGAATGATAGACAACGCGGCCCCAGCGGTTGAAAATGGTTAAATCAGAAGACTCGTAATAGCGGCTCAGTGGCTCATAATCCTCGTATTCCGGCTTCACCTCACGGTAGCCTTTCAAGCCGTTGTTATTGCCGCCACTAGGTGTGTCGCTGCTACTGTCAAGGGTGATGATGAAATAGTCGTTAGTGCCGTCGCCATTGGGTGTGAACACATTCGGGATATTCAGCTTCACGGGATCCACCCTAATAGCCTTGTAATAGGATGTGTCGCAACCTTGCGGGTTGTAGACCTTCAGCTCGGTGTTATAGTCACCCACATCCACATAGGTAAACACAGGCTCATCTGCTGTCGATGTGATATTATACTGCTGGTTCAAAATCCAGTAGAAGTTGCTGATATCCAAGGTGTCGGCCGACTTGTTCTCAAAGGAATAGGTCACGTGCGGGTTTTGCAGGTAAACCGTGTCGCCTGGGTCCGCAGTAATCTCCACAACGGGGTTGGGATAGGCTTTCAGCGTCACGCTATCCAATTGTGTGCAACCACGGTTGTCGGTGATTTTGATGTAATAATACCTATATGCCTCCAATCCGATGGCCCATGTCGGGTCATTCGGAGCGATGTGAAGGGGACTCACCTGCCATTGATAGTCGTAGGGCGGATTGTAGATGACACCAAGGCTGTCAACTGCGACCACCACTTGAGCAGTCCTGCCGTTTTCAGCATCCCTGTTGCTGCACGTCTTCTTTAGCTGGCGGTATTTCACTTTGAAAACCGGCTTCACACCAATAGTGATGCTAGGATGGCAAACGAGAGACGAATCCAGGTCAAGGATCTGCACTGAGTATTCAATATCATAAATGCCCGATGAGGCAGCAGCACTCGCAGGTCTATTGGCCTTCGTCCGCAACGTGTTTCCCGTTTGACCCGCTAATGGGCCATTGTCTCTATACCATTGATAGGTGTATTGGTAGTTGTTGGGGACGCTCAGCACAATCTCCGTCCCGCTACAAACAGGCAACTCGGTGTTACAGGTAATCTCGCAAGGGTCTTGCGCCATGGCGAAAGCCGAGCTGACTAACGCACACACAAGCAGCAATGCCTTGAATATGATGGTGTTGTTTCTCATTTCAATTTGAAATAGGTTGCAAAGATAGGAAAAATCCTAAGATGAACGCAACAAAAGGGCTTTTATTGTTTCATTGGGGTGCCGACACCTTCACCAACTTAACCACGTTGCCCATGGTGACGGGATGACCGTAATGAATAACATAAACCCCAGCAGACCAGCTGCTTGCATCGAATTCCTTAGACCCTATAAAGCGTGTGATGGGTATCATCTGGTTGCCATGCATATCGTAAATAGCCACATCGACGAAGCCGTCATCATCAGATTGTATCGTAAACTTGCCCGTAGTGGGATTCGGCGTCACGCTGGCCTCTTTCACAAGCTCTTCCGGGGTTACAGAGTCGTTGGGATTGGTGCTCACGGCCGTCCACGAAGCCTCCCAGCCCGAGCCAGTGATTTGACAGTCGGAACGGAACTCGACGCACATCACGTTGCTTGACGATTCCACCATGCCAGGGTTTTGCGTGTTCCACCGCCCTATTTTCTCGGCATAGACATCGTCGCCGTCGTAAATCCACAGGAAGTCGTAGTCGGCCTCCATACCGAAACTTGTGAAATTCAATTGGATTGTCGACTCCTCAGGGCCACGAATGACCCATATCTTGCGTTCGTCGTTGCCATAGTTCCGATGGTCGAGACGGCCTTCCGAGCCTTCCAAGACGGTGACGGACGTGCCTTCGTTGATGAGCTTATAGTAATAGTTCCAGTCCCAATACGGTCCCGGGTCGGTGTGCGTCTGGTCGGGATAATGCTGATGCCCGCGAATCTTGGTGCAGGCATCTTCGCCGCCGAGGTCATGGACGCCATAGTTGAGGCAGGTCCCGTCGTCCAAAATATCACGATAGAAGGTACGATGCCCGCTGATGACGTCATAGCGCGAGCAGATGCTGCGTATCAAGTCGGCGGAGGACTGATACATGGCCTCGGTGAAGAAACTCGCAATATCGCCGTAGGCCTCGTGCTCGATGCCGATGGTGTAGCCGTTGGCCGTGCGGGCATGCCATGCCTTGTCGGCCTCACGCACCATCTGCGTCACCTGTCCGTCGAAGGAACGGATGACATAATGCGCCGAGACGCTGGCCTCACAGTTCTTGAACCAGCTGATGCAGCCTGCGTAAGAGCCTTCGGTATAGTGGATGACCACGGCTTTCACGTCGTTAGTGCGCGGCTCCCAGTTACACTCAGGTGCCGGGTCCCAGATGGCAGGCGGATAGTCGGGGCTGCGCGTGATGCCGAGTTCGGGAGCCGTCAGCAGGTCGTAATGCTCGGCAAAAACGGATTTCAGGTCGATGTCCCGTTTGGGAAAGCCATACTCCTCTGCTATTCTTGCGTCGTTCAAGACAAGACACACCGAATACAGCATACTTTGCATGGGATAGATGTCCTTCTCCTCCCCTATCGGCAACTCAGAAAGTTGTTGGATGACTGAAAGATAGCCTTTGATTTCTGTGGCTTTGCTCTCTTTGGCCAAACGAGAAAACGCCTTGGCATAAGCCATGACATTGGCTGCCGGGCTTTGCAGGATTTCCGCTTCCGAAATGCCCGATAATTCTGCAACCAAATGCAGGTTCTCACGGAAGTAGCCTTTTCCGTCTCTCACCAAACCCATCAAGCCGTAGGCACGCGGCATGGCATCGGGACCGTCGTGATGATAGTTGGCGTCAGTAAGGTGGTTGCCATGCGTATTGGTAAACGATATGGCTTCCATCATGCCTCGAGGAATGTCGGGGCAGGCCTGGTATGCAGATTGGAAAGCGTTTTTATAGTCTTGTTTTTCAGCATTTTGCGCCATTCCAAAAAACGAGAATAGCAAAGACAGGGTCAAGAGTAGTGATAGACGTTTCATCGTAAAGTATTTGAGGCCAAAAATACACATTTTTTTCTTTTTAAGGGAATGAGTTTTTTTTCGTACCTTTGCGACTTCAAGAAATTTCATAAAAAAATCATCATAAAATGAACGCTTTAAACGATTTCCAAAAAGAGATTCTTGCCGGCATCCCCGATGAGTTGCCGGAAGTGAAACCTTACGACCCGAATATCAACCACGCGCCCAAGCGCAAGGACATCTTGACGAAGGCCGAGAAGAAGCTGGCCATCCGTAACGCTTTGCGTTATTTCCCCGCCAAGTTCCACGCCACGCTGGCCCCCGAATTTGCCGAGGAACTGGAGAAATACGGCCGCATCTACATGTACCGTTTCCGTCCGTCCTACAAGATGTACGCCCGCCCGATTGAGGAATATCCTGCCAAATGCAAGCAGGCCGCAGCCATCATGCTGATGATCCAGAACAATCTCGACCCCGCTGTAGCACAGCATCCGCACGAACTCATCATCTACGGCGGCAACGGCGCCATCTTCCAGAACTGGGCACAATACCGCCTCGTGATGCAGTACCTCGCCAACATGGATGAGGACCAGACCTTGGCCATGTACAGCGGTCACCCGATGGGTCTTTTCCCGTCGCACAAGGACGCCCCGCGCGTGGTCGTCACCAACGGCATGATGATTCCGAACTACAGCAAACCCGACGACTGGGAGCGTTACAACGCCCTCGGCGTGACGCAATACGGTCAGATGACCGCCGGCTCCTATATGTATATCGGACCTCAAGGTATCGTCCACGGCACCACCATCACCGTTTTGAATGCTGCCCGTAAGCATGGTGGCAGCACGGCGGGCAAGCTGTTCGTCACCGCCGGCCTCGGCGGCATGAGCGGTGCCCAGCCCAAGGCCGGTAACATCGCCGGTGTGGTGAGCATCACCGCCGAAATCAACCCTGCCGCCACGCAGAAACGCTATCAGCAAGGCTGGGTCGACGAGGTGTACGACAACATCGAGGAGCTCTTCAAGCACGTCAACGTCAGCCTCGCCAAGAAGGAAGCCCGCAGCTATGCCTACCAAGGCAACGTGGTGGACCTTTGGGAGTATGCCGCCGAGCATGACATCCACGTCGACCTCGGCTCCGACCAAACCTCGCTGCACAACCCATGGGCAGGTGGTTACTATCCCGTTGGTCAGTCGTTCGAGGAGTCGAAGACCATGATGGCCGAGAACCCCGAGCTCTTCAAGGAGAAGGTGCAGGCTTCGTTGCGCCGCCATGTGGCCGCTATCAACAAGCTCACCGCCAAGGGCATGTACTTCTTCGACTATGGCAACGCCTTCCTGCTGCAGAGCAGTCGCGCCGGTGCCGACATCATGAAAGAAGACGGCACCTTCCGTTATCCTTCCTACGTGCAGGACATCATGGGTCCCATGTGCTTCGACTACGGCTTCGGTCCCTTCCGCTGGGTCTGTGCCTCGGGCAAGCCTGAAGACCTCGCCGTCACCGACGACATCGCCTGCGAAGTGCTTGAGAACATCGCCCGCACTGCCCCTGCTGAAATCCAGCAGCAAATGCGCGACAACATACAGTGGATCCGTGGTGCACAAGAGAACCACCTCGTGGTAGGCTCACAGGCCCGTATCCTCTACGCCGACTGCGAAGGCCGTACCAAGATTGCTGCCGAGTTCAACAAGGCCATCGCTGACGGCCGCCTAAGCGGTCCCGTCGTCCTTGGCCGTGACCACCACGACGTGAGCGGCACCGACAGCCCGTTCCGTGAGACCTCCAACATCTACGATGGTTCGTCGTTCACGGCAGATATGGCCGTGCAGAACGTCATCGGCGACGGTTTCCGTGGTGCCACCTGGGTGAGCATCCACAACGGCGGTGGCGTAGGCTGGGGCGAAGTCATCAATGGCGGCTTCGGCATGGTCCTCGACGGCAGCGCCGACGCTGACCGCAGACTCCACTGCATGCTGCATTGGGATGTGAACAACGGCATCGCCCGCCGCAACTGGGCCCGCAACGAAGGCGCCACCTTCGCCATCAAGCGCGCCATGGAGGCCGAGCCAAGATTAAAGGTCACTTTGCCGAATTTGGTGAAGGACGAAATCTTGGACGGATTGTTCTAATTGAATTGGACGATTGTAGAGACGGTGCATGCACCGTCTCTACCAGTCAAAACAGCAGAGGGCGCAGCCATGCAGCCGCGCCCTCTTTTTGTCTTTTCTTTGGTTCGCATTGAAAAAAACTGATATTCAATGCTTTTAACCTCCTCTCAATTCCATGCAGAAACTTTATGATTCTTCATATAAACATACTGACCATCATAACACCATTGATCACTGCCATACGAACTATAGTTGATACTTTCAGGTTCTCCCCATGAAAACCTCACCAATTCTTCCGTCATCCCAATTTTAATAGTTTGAGCCAGCACTGCTTTCATCATAGTTAGTCCATATTTTTTTACTAATTTATTCCATTCCAGTTCTGGAAAAAAAGTTCGGCTATGTTTCCCAGTTACTGAATAGGCCAAGAAATCATCTATTGTAATCATTGCATCTTCAACACCATTACCAACAACAAAAAAAAGTACACCTTCATCATCTAATGAGATGTCTTTAACTATCCATGGAGCGGTAGATGATTCTTTTTTTGCTCTGCATATGTTTTCCCTTTAAAAGCATAATTGCTAATGATATATTTATTCCCTTTCAATTTGCTACAAAGATAATTATAGTGCGACACTGTGATAAATGGAGAGTATTTTAATGTAGAATCAGATTCCCCATGATAAATATATTTGAAAGAAGCTTTTTCATTCTCTTCATTTTTCAAAGTAAAAATATACCCTCCATAACGATTGAGGAATGTATCTATTTTTATTACCTCGTATGTCTTTTCAGATAGTTCCTCATATTCTCCATCTTCAAAATGATACCTGTATGGAGGTTGAGTAGGCTCATAATCCATAGTGACAATACTTGAATACCCCCAATTCAGTTCACCTTTTTTGTAAGGTTTCAAAAATACTTTTTGCCCGACAAAAGCTTGAATTGAGGGATCATAATCTCTTCCATTCCTTGGAATAATCATATTATGCGTACTATCAAATACCATAGAAATCTCTCTTTCTATTTTGGTTTCAGTAATCCTAGAAATTTGTGCATTCCCAACAAGTGTTATCACAACACACAAAGATAATAAATACAACTTCCTCATAATTGATCTGTTTTCTCTACAAAGATACAACTTTTTTGTCTAGGTAAGCGAAACCTGCTGATTTTTTGATTTTTTCACGGGAAAAGTTGTACCTTTGTGGCCCAAAAGAATACCGCCTTGAATGCAATAGAAAAAAGAAGCTTAGCTGACCGATTGTTTGCTTTCTTCACAAACGATGCCGTGATGGCCGCCGCCATCACGCTGAGCACGGTATTCGTGTTCTTGAGTGGCTACAACCTTAACCCCAACCCCTTCCTCTACGTCGACGCTTTCTTTACCGTCTTTTTCCTCATCGAGGCCATTGTGAAGATCACCTGCTCGAATCCAGGCCCAGAGAAAAGCACACTGAGAGAAAAGTTCCGCTACTATTGGTTCGGAAAATACGACGTTGAGAAGCAAAAAGAGAAACTGGCAGCCAAAGGGAACGGCCTTGGCACAGACGATGAATATGATATTGACATAGATGAAGAACAAATCAAAGAATACCGAAGGAAACAAAAAGAGAAAAAGCTAGCCAAGGAGAAAAAGCGGAAGAAAGGGCCTATCAGAAAGCACCTCTTGTCCTTTTTCTTCTGCGAGGACGGCGAGACCAGCCACTGGAACCAATTCGACTTCATCGTTACGCTAATCGCTCTCCCTTCGCTCCTCAACTTCTTCGAGGACTCCACCAACGTCCAAACCAACCTGTTCCTCTCGTTGAGGGCACTACGTGTATTCAGGGCACTGCGTATCGCGAAGGCCGCAAGAATCATGCGTTACATCCCGGACATTGAGAAACTCATCCAAGGACTCAAGGCCGCACTCAAGTCATGCTTTGTGGTGGTGGTGGGCTTTGTCGTCTTAATGCTTATCACGTCCATCCTTTCCTCCACCTTGTTTGGAGAGATCGCGCCCGAGTATTTTGGGACCCCTGGGCAATCGCTCTACTCCACTTTCCGACTATTCACCATCGAAGGGTGGTTTGAGATTCCCGATGTCATAGCCCAAAGAAGTTCGACGGGTATGAGCGTTTTTGCCAAAGCATATTTCTCCATATTCCTTTTCGCTGGCGGCATCATCGGTGTCTCACTCATTAACTCGTTCTTTGTCGACGCCATGGCTGAAGACAACAACGAGGACGTGCTCATCAAGCTGGAAGAGATGGAGAAGATGATGAAAGACATGCAAGAACAGATCAACAAGAAAGAAGATAAAGAAAACCCTAATAATCAGTCAAATTTAAACAATACATAAATGAAAAAAGAAGTTAAATTCAGCCTCGTCTATCGCGACATGTGGCAGTCGTCAGGCAAATACGTGCCACGCAAGGACCAACTGGAGAAAATCGCTCCCTTGATTATCGAGATGGGCTGCTTCGACCGTGTGGAGACCAACGGCGGCGCCGCCGAGCAAGTCAACCTGCTCTATGGCGAAAACCCGAACCCCTCCGTCCGCGCTTTCACCGCCGCCTTGCACAAAGGCGGCATCGAGTGCCACATGCTGGATAGAGCCCTCAACGCCCTCCGCATGAACCCCGTCCCTGCCGACGTGCGTCAACTCATGTATAAGGTGAAGAAAGCACAAGGCGTCGACATCACCCGTATCTTCTGCGGCCTCAACGACGTGCGCAACATCATCCCGTCCATCCAATGGGCAAATGAAGCCGGCATGATCTCGCAAGCTGCCATGAGCATCACCTACTCGCAGGTGCACACCGCCGAGTATTATATCGCCATGGCTGAGAAACTCATCGAGGCAGGTGCCAAAGAAATCGCGCTGAAGGACATGGCCGGTGTGGGTCGTCCCGCCTCGTTGGGCAAGATCGTCAACCACATCAAGACGCAGCACCCTGAAATCAAGGTGCAGTACCACGGCCACACCACCCCGGGCCTCTCGATGGCTTCGATGCTTGAGGTGTGCAAAGCGGGCTGCGACTACGTCGACGTGGCCATGGAGCCGCTGTCGTGGGGTACTGTCCATCCAGATGTCATCAGCGTGCAGGCCATGTTGAAAGACGCTGGTTTCCTCGTCAAGGACATCGACATGAAGACCTACATGGCTGCCCGCAGTATGACGCAGAGCTTCATCGACGACTTCCTCGGCTACTGGATCGACCCGCGTAACCGTTATATCAACTCGTTGCTGTTGGGCTGCGGCCTTCCTGGTGGCATGATGGGTTCGCTCATGGCTGACCTCAAGCCGGTGCACGCCGCCATCAACATGAACCGCAAGAAGGATGGTCTACCCGAACTCAGCGAGGACGAGATGCTTGTTGAGATGTTCCAAGAAGTACAGGATATCTGGCCGAAGCTCGGCAACCCGCCTTTGGTAACGCCTTTCAGCCAATACACCAAAAACATCGCCCTGATGAACCTCTTCGCCCTCAGCAAGGGAGAGCCTCGTTACGAGACCAGCATCGACCCCGCCGCTTGGGATATGATCCTCGGCAAGGCCGGCAAGCTGCCTGGCACCTTGGCTCCCGAAATCGTCGAGCTGGCCAAGAAGAAAGGCTTCGAGTTCTTCACTGGCAACCCGCAGGACAACTATCCCGACGCTCTGCCGCATTTCATCGAAGAGATGAAGAAGGAAGGCTGGGACCGCGGTCAGGATGATGAAGAGCTCTTCGAGTTCGCCATGCACGAGAAGCAATATCGCGAGTACAAGTCAGGCGAGGCCAAGCGTCGCTTCAACCAAGAGTTGGAAGCCAAGATGAAGGCCAAGTTCGAGCAGGCTGGCGGCAGCGCCAAGATCCCGGACCTCCGAGCCCTGCGTCATCCCAACGCCGAACCCGTCATCGCCCCCGAGAGCGGCATCGTGCTTTGGGAAGTCGACTTCGACGACAAGAGCATCGCTCCTGCCCCTGGCAAGATCTACAAAGAAGGCGACCTGCTCTGCGCCATCAACACCGAGTTTGGCTTGGAGCCCGTCTATGCCTTGTGGCCCGGCAAGATCGTGGAAGCCACGGCAGACCAAGGCAAGCGCGTCGCCAAGGGTGACACGATTGCTTTCATTGAGAAATAACATCGTTTGGGTTATTGGAGACGCGATAATCGCGTCTCTACAAACCAGGCGTATCATTTGGCACGGAAATTGCGAAATGCCGTGCGGTTCTTAAAACTGAAATCACCTCAATTATTGTTTAACTAAAACCTTAAAAAAATGAAGAAATTAGTTTTGACCTTAGTTCTTGCCTTCACAGGCATCTTTGCCGCAAACGCACAACTTTGGATGGGTGGTGCTATCGGTGCAAGTTTCACTAAAAACGCCACTGGCGTCACTTTGGCTCCCGAAATTGGTTACAGTTTCGAAGGCACGCCTATGACTGTTGCAGCTGAAATTGATTACACTCTTGCAAAAATCAAGAATTACGATGCTTTACACCAATTGATCTTGAAACCCTATGTCCGTTGCAACCTTGCCACCATCGAAAAATTCGGTATCTTCTTAGATCTCACTGGCGATGTTGGTATGACCATCTCTCGCGGTGAATTGATCGACAAAGCATCATGGGCTATCAGCTTGAGGCCTGGCGTGGCTTGGATGGCCACCGAACATTGGACTGCCGCCTTCCGTTTTGCCTTCTTGCAATATGACCACGGTTTGTACCATGATGCAAATGGCGTTTACATTGACGGCGCCACCTTGGCACCCCAGTTCGGATTGTATTACAACTTCTAATACACACAATTGAAACGCGATTGACTTCGTTGAAATGCTCTGCATTCAGCGAAGCTAATCTTCGATTTCATCACGTCTCTACAGGGAAAGGCCATCTTTGGGTGGCCTTTTTTCGTTTTGAAATAATTGCTACTTTTGCTGCTTCAAAACCCTTTCCCGAAATGAAAAGACTGCTTTTCACCATCGTTTTTGCCTTCATCGGCATCTTCACGGTCCAAGCCCAGTGGTACATCGGAGGCTCGGTCAGTGCAGCCATCAACAAAGAATCACAAGCCTTCTCCATCGCCCCTGACGTGGGCTATTGCTTCACCAACGCGCCCTTTTCAATCGCCTGCGCGTTAGAATATGGCGGTGAGTTCTCAAAAGACGACGGCTATAGCCACTCTTTGACTGTATCACCTTATTTTCGATACAACATCTGCAACATCGGAGAGCGTTTTTCATTTTTCATGGACCTCTTTTCCGACATTGATGCCTTGGAACTCTGTTCTTTCGACATTGGGCTAAGTCCAGGCATATCTTTCGACCTTACAGAGCATTGGTCGGCGGAGTTCAGCGTTGGCCTTCTCAAATATGAATGGAAAAAAGTTCCAGACGATAAGCCCACCCATTGCTTTGTGTTGGGTTTCGAGACGGCGGCTCCCTCGTTTGGGATATATTATAGTTTCTGATTATTGCCTAATTGAAATCACTGTACCATGAAAAATCCCCTCATCCTTACCCTGCTAATGTTGATGGCATTTGGCCTTCAGGCACAAAACAAAAACATCGCCTACCAAGACAATAATGTCCGTTTCACAGTCATCACCGATGGCGTCATCCGAATGGAATACGCCCCAGATGGGCATTTTGTCGACAACGCTTCGCAGGTTGCCGTCATCCGTGACTATCCCACTGTGGACTTCAAGGTGAAGGAAGGCAAGACCATAGAAATCACCACGTCCAAGCTGAAACTGAAATACAAGAAAGGCACTGGCGTTTTCACTGACAAAAATTTGAGCATCAGCTCATTGAAAGGCATTGTGCCGAGTTTCACCTGGAAGCCTGGTATGGTGCAGGAGCATAACTTGAAAGGCACCTACCGCACCTTGGACGGCTACAATGGCGAAATCCGTTGCGGCACGACGGACCAGAAGATGCCACTTGAAGACGGACTCCTGGCCACCGACGGCTGGACGCTCATCGACGACTCGCAGAGCTACCTTTTCGACAACAGCGACTGGCCTTGGGTGATGGAACGCGAAAGCCTAGACAACCAAGACTGGTACTTCATGGGCTACGGCCACGACTATAAACAAGCCCTAAAAGACTTCACCGTCTTCGCCGGCAAAGTGCCGCTGCCACCACGCTATGCCTTCGGATACTGGTGGTCACGCTATTGGGCCTACAGTGACAAGGAACTCCGTGACTTGGTAAAGAAATTCGACCAATACGACATCCCCATCGACGTGCTCGTCATTGACATGGACTGGCACTACACCGAGGAAGGGAAAGGCAACTGGACAGGCTGGACCTGGAACAAGAAACTCTTCCCCGACTACACCCGCCTCATCGCCGACATGGACCGCCGCGACATCCGCACCACACTCAACCTGCATCCTGCCGGGGGCGTGGAGCCTTACGAGGAGCAGTATGACGCAATGGCCGCCTACATGCACATCGACACCACGGGACGACCTACCATTCCGTGGGACGGCACCGACAAAACCTATATGTCAGGCTTGTTCGATGTCATCCTGAAACCTATGGAACGCAACGGCATCGACTTCTGGTGGCTCGACTGGCAGCATTGGCTCAACGAAAAACGCCTCCCCAACCTAAGCGTCACCTGGTGGATCAACTACTGCTTCTTCTCCAACTTCGAGCGCACCCGCGACACACGTCCCATGCTCTATCACCGTTGGGGCGGATTGGGCAACCACCGTTACCAAATTGGTTTCTCGGGCGACGCCATCATCTCGTGGCAAGGTCTTGATTTCCAACCTTATTTCAACTCAACGGCAAGTAATGTACTATACGGCTTCTGGAGCCATGACATCGGCGGCCACTGTGGCAATGACCTCACGCCCGAGCTCTATGCCCGTTGGGTGCAATTTGGCGCTTTGAGTCCCATCCTACGCAGCCACTCCACCAAAGACGCCGCCATCAACAAGGAGCCTTGGCTGCTGCCTGCCGCATACACCGACATCGTCCGCAACACCATCCAGCAACGCCGTCAGATGATACCTTACATCTACACCATGGCCCGTAAAGCCCACGACGAAGGGTTGTCGCTCTGCCGTCCGCTCTACTACGAATGGCCCGACAGCCCCGAGGCATACAGCTTCCGCAACGAGTACATGTTTGGCGACGACATGCTGGTGGCCCCCATCACTGCCCCGATGGAAGGCAACTTCTCCACCATCGACATATGGTTGCCTCAAGGCACATGGTATGAGGTCTGCACGGGAACGATGCTGGAAGGTGGCCAAATCGTCACCCGCCGCTTCATGATTGATGAATACCCACTCTATGTGAAAGCAGGATCCATCATCCCGCAATATACCGACTGCCACCAACATGTAGGCGGCACCGACTGGACCCAGTTCGACTTGATGGTTTATCCTGGTCCCGACGGAGATTTCACCATGTATTACGATGACGGCGACGACAAAAACTACGACGAGAACAATATGTGGGTCAGATTCCAAACCACGAGAAAGGATAATACTTGTGTTGTCAACATCTACCCTGCCGTGGGCAACTACATCCCTGCCTCGCGCAACATCACGCTGAAGTTTATGGCTTCCGATGTACCTGAGCATGTCTACTGCAACGGCAAGGAAACCGACTGGACTTACGACGGCGAGAACTTCACCCTTGTGGTGTCGTTGCCCGAAGGGAACTGGAAAGACAGAACCGACATCCGCGTGGAGTATCCGCAAAACGGCACCATTGACCTCACCGACGGCACCATCGGCAACTACCACCGTACCGCCAAGGCCATTGCCGAACTGAAAAACCACAAGGCCAACCTCGAACTGAACGATGCCTTGGGCCTCTTCGGCAGCCTTGGCCAGCAGGTGACCTACTTCCCGAACACGCTACACGAAAGCGTCAACAGCTTCCGCCAGTATTTCGACGACATCGACACCTCGTTAGAACAACAGAAAGGTCTGGACGAGGAACTCAAAGTATGGTTTAAGGGACAAGTGGGGAAATAATCAAACCTGTTGGTACACCGTCGCCACACGGCTCACGTTGTAGACCTTCATGGTGATGGTGTCTCCCTTCTTCTCAGACGGGAATTTCGTGTTCGCATCTATATTGCCAAAACCGCCAAAGGCTTTGTCGTCGGTGGTGAGAATGATGCGGTAATCGCCTGTTTGTCTTACGGGAATCTTGTAATCTGGGATGGATTTCGGCCCCCAGTTGAACACGAAAATCAGGTTGCCGCGCTCGTAAACTACCGTTTTGTTTTCCTCATCGGCACTTAACATCCATGCCGGTAAGGACGTCATGACAGCATGGTTTTTCACAAACTCAAGCATAGCCTTGTCGAAGGCACCCATGAAGCGGTATTTCAGGTTTTCGTTGTCCACCAACGACCACTGACGACGGGCGTAATGGTAGCTCCAGCCGTTGTCGAGGCGCGGGAAGTCAATCCACTCGGGGTGGCCAAACTCGTTGCCCATGAAGTTGAGCCAAGCCTCGCCACCCAGGGTGAGCGTGAAGAGCCGAATCATCTTATGCAGGGCAATGCCTCGGTCGACGGTCATGGAAGGCGTGTCCACACTCATTGAGGTATACATCTCCTTGTCCATCAGACGGAAGGCTATGGTCTTATCGCCCACCAATGCCTGGTCGTGCGACTCGGCATAGGCCACCGTCTTGGTCTGCGGCAGGTGGTTGGTCATGGTGAAGAAGAAGTTCTTCATATTCCACTGCTCCTCAGGCTCGTCTTTCAGCACCTTGATCCAGAAGTCGGGCAAGCCCATGCCCAAGCGGTAGTCGAAGCCCATGCCACCGTCAGCAATCGGATTACAGAGACCCGGCATGCCACTCACATCCTCGGCAATGGTGACGGCTTTGGGATTCAGTTGATGGCAAAGCGTATTTGCCAATTGTAAGTAGGTCACCGCATCGGCATCCACGTTGTCATTGAAGTATTTCTCAGGTGCGTCAAAGGTCGTATCAATGCCATGGTCAAGATAAAGCATGGAGGTCACGCCGTCGAAACGAAAGCCGTCGAAGCGGAACTCCTCCAGCCAGTAGCGCACATTGGAGAGCAGGAATTGCAGCGTCTCCTCCTTGCCATAGTTGAAGAGCTTGGAGTCCCAAAGGTTGTGGTTGCCACGCTCGCCGGGATGCAGGTATTGGCCATCGGAACCATCGAAGAGGTTGATGCCCTCGCGGATGTTCTTCACCGTGTGGGAATGTACGAGGTCCATGATGACCAGGATCCCCATGCCATGAGCCGTGTCGATGAGTTCCTTCAACTCCTCGGGCGTACCGAAACGCGAACTCGGTGCAAAGAAGTTGGACACATGATAGCCGAACGAGCCGTAATAGGGATGCTCGGCGATGGCCATGAGCTGGATGGCGTTGTAGCCGTCCGCCTTGATGCGCGGCAGAATCTTTTCAGTGAACTCCTTATAAGTCCCTACCCTTTCCTCTTCCTGCGCCATGCCGACATGGGTCTCATAAATCAGCAGAGGCTCGTTTTTCAGTTGCGGTGCAGCGTACTTATATATATAAGGTGTAGACGGATTCCAAAACTGACCCGCAAAGTCTTTGTTACCCTCGTCCTGAATCACCCGTTTGATATACACGGGAATACGCTCATGTTCCCCAATCTGCGACTGCACCAACACCTTGAGTTTGCTGCCATGCACAAGACGATGAGCGAACCCGCTGTCGGGCAGAAAAATCTCCCACAAGCCATTGCCTGCCAGTTCCAGAGGATACTCATAGCGGTTCCAGTTGTTGAAGTCACCCATCAAAGAGAGGTAATGCGCAGCGGGTGCCCATTCACGATACCACCAGCCATGGCGGCGTTTGTCATAGTTGAAGCCTAAGAACTGATGCGCCGTGGCAAACGTCATCAGGCTGCCATAGCGGTTCTTGATGTCCGACAGTCGCTGTTCGTAGCGGTCGTGACGTTGGTCCACCAATTTGCTGACGGGGTCTAACCAATGGTCTTGTTCAACGAGGGGAAGCATAGCAGTATTAGTTTTAGTATTCAAAAACAATCTTTCTAGAATCCAAATCGACAACCTTCGTCTCCGATGCCGCCAGATGCACAGGTATCACCTCCGAGGCGAAGTCATTCATATCGAATTCATTGGCTTTGCGCTTGCCCATCAAAACCAAGGCATCATGCGGGATTTTCACTTCAACATCACGGGCTTCGTTGCGGTTGAAATTCACCACCACCAACAGGCGCTCAGTTTCGGAATAACGCAGGAAGGCGTATACGAACTGCGGGTCGAAGTTCATGTACCAGGGATTGCACCACATCAGGTCATAGAACTTGCCTTCTTTGATTGCCGAGTGCTCATTCCTGAAATGCAACAGTTTGTGGTAATAGCCAAAGAGTTTCTTCTGCGCTTCGTCAAAACCACCACCGTCGAACTTGCCGCCATTCATCCATTTTTGGTGCTGCGGCATATGGCAATAGTCGAAGATGGAGGTACGTCCGTCATCGCCGCTGTAACCCACTTCGCCAGCTGCATCTTCCCCACTCTCCTGTCCATTGTAGACCATAAACGGTCCCGTGTTCATCAAGGCGGAAAGCGACACGGCAGGCAGGGCGGCAAAGGCATCGCCTACAAACTGTGGCGAAGCCAGACGCTTCTCATCGTGGTTCTCCATGAAACGCAGCATGTGCTCGTCCATGTCGTGCAGCTCCTTCCACACCTCGCTGATCTCCTTGGCCTCGTGACCTTGGCAAAGCACACGTTCCAAAGTGTTGTACAAGCCGACTTTATCGTATAGATAATCGAAACCTGCCTCCAAGAAGTGTTGATACAAGTCCGGCTGATAGATTTCTGCAATCATCAATGGCTGATAGTCCTTACGTAATTCAGCCAAAACCCACTGCCAGAATGCCGCCAGCACCATTTCGGCCATGTCGACACGGAAGCCATCGACATTCTTTCCACACCAAAAACGAAGTATCTCCAGCATCTTCTCCCAAGTGTCGTGCTCGTCATAGTTCAGTTTAACCGTGTCGTACCAGTCGTTGATGCTTGGGTTGGGGGCAAAGACATTGTTGCCTGTGGCTTTAGCAGGATATTCCTCATAAGGTTGCTCCGCGACTCGACGAGGCGACACAAAGCTCTGTCCCTCGCAATAATAGAAATTGCATGGGTCGAAGCCTTTATTCTGGCGTGCCAAGTGATTGGGAATGAAGTCGATGACAACTTTCATTCCCTTTGCATGGATGCGGCTGACCAATTGCTCAAAGTCGGCCATCGTGCCCAAATCGGGGTCTACGGCATGGTAATCGGTGACAGCGTAAGGCGACCCTGCACGGCCTTTGGTGATGTCGGGGTGCGTGCCAATGCTTTCGGAAGCATGTTCCAAGATGCCGGTCAGCCAGATATGAGTAAAACCCATATCCTTGATGGCGTCAAGGACGATGTCGTCAATGTCGTTGAAGGTACCGCAGCCATTTTCGGCTTTGCTGCCGTTCAGCCGAAAATCGGCACATTTGTTGCAGAAGAGCCGAGGAAAGAGTTGGTAGATGTTCATACTGCAAAATTACAAAATCCCTGGCATTTTTCCAAATCAAACAAAAATGTGCTACTTTTGCGGATTATGAAAGCAAGCAAAACCCTCCTTCTCATCGCGACGTTGCTCGTCAGCAGCCTCCTCTCTGCACAAGTGCAGCCTACTTGGGAATCCATCAACGAGCGGGGCTATCCGCAGTGGTTCTCCGACGCCAAGTTGGGCATCTTCATCCATTGGGGTGTGTACTCCGTGCCTGCCTATGCCAATCTCGAAGGCTATGCCGAATGGTATTACCGTGGTCTGATGACCAACGACGACCGCAAGGCCTTCCAAGAGCGCGTCTACGGCAAGGACTTCAAATACGAGGACTTCGCGCCTATGTGGAAAGCAGAGCTTTGGGACCCCGGCGAATGGGCAGACTTATTCAAGAGATCGGGAGCGAAATATGTGCTTTTGGTCTCGAAGCATCACGACGGCTTCTGCCTCTGGCCTAGCCAATATGCGCCCAACTGGAACTCGGTCGACGTCGGGCCGCACCGCGACATCTGCGGCGAGCTGACCGAAGCCGTCCGCAAACAAGGCTTGAAGATGGGCTTCTATTACTCCCTGCCCGAGTGGACCAACAAACTCCACCGCTGGTATGAAGACCCCGACGAGAACATAGGCACCTATGTCGACACCCACATGATTCCGCAGTTTAAGGAACTCATCACGCGATACCGGCCCTCCGTCCTCTTCAGCGACGGCGAATGGCGCAACTCGGCCGAGCAATGGCATGCAACCGAACTGATTTCATGGTATTACAACACCGTTGGCGACGACGCCATCGTCAATGACCGTTGGGGCAACGGCGGTCAGCACGGCTTCCGCACGCCTGAATACAGTGCCGGCATCACGCTCACCGACCGCCCCTGGGCCGAGTGCCGTGGCTTGGGCCGCAGCTTCGGCCTCAACCGTAACGAGCCCCTGGACAACTACCTGACCTCCGACGAACTCATCCGTCATTTTTGTGTCCTCGTGGCTGCAGGCGGTGGCATGACTCTCAACGTAGGTCCTGCTGCCGACGGCAAAATCCCGCTCTTGCAACAGGAACGTCTGCTTGACCTCGGCAAGTGGCTCGAAATCAATGGAGAGGCCATCTACGGCACACGGCCATACAAAAAGTTCTACGAGATGAAGACCGTCACGGTGACACGCAACACCGAGGAAATCAACTACGACTGGAAACGCAACGCACCCGACCCTGCCATCAGTTGTGACTATTTCCAGGCACGTTGGCGGGGCGAGTTCTCCTGCGAGAAAGACATCTATACCTTTGAAATCGAGACCGACGACAAGGCCAAACTGGTCATTGACGGCACGACCGTCATCGATGACACAAGACAAGCAAAGTCGGGAACGATGAAACTCGCCGCAGGTCGACACGACATCGAAGTTTTCTACGAAGAAGACGAACTTGAAGCCACGATTGCCTTGTATTGGTCTTCAAAGAAGATGAAGAAACAGGTGATGAAAGGCGCATTCGAAGCCACCTACACCAGCAAGCAGCCGTGCATCTGTTATACCCAAGGCAAAGACGCGCTCTATGCCATCGCCTTAGACTACCCTGAAGGGCAATTAGTTTTGGTCCTTGACAAACCTGCCGATAACATGAAGGTGACCCTATTGGGCAGCGACAAGACCTTGCCTTGGATCTACAAGGACGGCCAACTCATCATCGACACGAGTAGGTTGAAATACAGCGATCTGAAGAGCACCTCGGCCTGGGTGTTCAAGATGGAATAAAAAGAAAAAGCGGCTCCTTCGACAAGCTCAGGAACCGATGCCGCTTTTTTTATTCCTGTTCCTTTATGCCTTGGTAACCAAGGATACGGCTGGTGCCCGTCGGCATCCGCTTCACATAGAAGCGCTCGTCTTGCTCCACGAACTTGAAGTGCAGCAAATCGCCCTTGGGGAAAACATCAATCACCCCATAGCGATACCATTGGGATTGATATGAGAAGTCGTGCGTCTTCACGAAGGTAATCTTCTCCCCACCTTTGAGAATGGCGGTGTTGAAGCCGTCGAAATAGTTGCTGTTGCCCCACTTCCCAACAAACTGCTCCGGGTTTTTCAGGTTGTAGACGCTCACACGAAACACCTTGTCGTTCTTGGGTTTCACCTCAAGCACCTTTTGGAGGAGGACTTTGTCTCCTAACGTCACTTCAACATAAAGCCATTGATAGGGGTTGCCTGTATTCTCCCAAATCGGGGTGAAATGGGCCGACGCCGTCGTTGTGTCGTTCACAAGGACGGTGTAGTCGCCCTGCATAGTACGGTAAAAATGCCTGACGTCTTCCTCAGTAAATTTGCTCTTTTTCTGAGCAAAGCCGTTAAAAGCCATCAAGATAGCGGTCAGTATCAATGCAAGTCTTTTCATTTCATTTCATTTTAGAACGACAGAGTCAAGCCTAAAGACGGCAGGATGGGCAGCTGACGTGCCACTTCGCTGGTAATCAGGTTGACGTAAAACACATTTTTGCGGTTGTAAACATTAGTCACGCTGAGGTCAGCTTCCAACATGACATGCTCAGTGAAGTAGAACTTACGCTTCACATCGATGTCGAAACGATGGTAGGTAGGCAGACGGCCTTGGTTGAGATCGCCGTACAACACGCCCAACTCGCCATTGGTGGTAGTATAGTCGAAGTTGATGCCATCCTGGAAGGAATAGTACTCATAAAAACCTTGTACCTGCGTGAACGGGAAGCCCGTACCAAAATTCCAACGTCCGCTGAACTCCCACTGACGCTTGGCGCCAGCCGTGTAGGTCAAGAGGATATTGACGTTATGGCGACGGTCGAAGTGTGGCGCATATCGAACAAGCTCCACGCCGTCTTCCACAGCCTTTTCATATTCTCTCGTCACAAAGCCCAAGGCATAGACGGCCCACAAATACCAATGCTGGTTTTCAAATTTCAGTGAGATGTCGCATCCATAGGCATCTCCAGTTTCCTTGATGAAGTCTTTTTTCAGCAGGTCGGGAACACCTTCCTGCGATTCTGGATAGATCTTGTTGCGGTTGATGTTGGTCAGCTGCACGAAGTCTTTCCAATAGCCTTCCACGTTCACGGTAATGTTTTTATTCACATCAAATTCGGCACCCAGGATGTAGTGGTTGGCCTTTTGCAAGTAACTCTTCATTTCTTCTCCATTGAAGGTGGAGGGCATATTGTCGACACACGAAAGGAAGCCATAGAACAGGTTGACCACGTCGCGGTCGCTGGTGGCAGCCACAAAATTCTGCGAGTACATGCCCGCCGCAGCCTTCACACGGAGCCAGTCGGTGGCATTGTACTTGATGGCCAAACGCGGCTCAGGCGACAGGCCTCCTTTTGACACGGAAGGATAGTATTGCAAACGGAAACTAGGCTCAAACAAGAATTTGCCCCAAGTTGCCTTATATTTCACATAAGCGCCCAATTCCGTCGAGTTCTCGTCATCGCCGCCAATCTTTTGATGTCCATAGACGCTATAGGTTTCATAGTTCGTAGTATAGCCCAACATCTCAATACCATACTTCAGCGTGCTTTTCCCGAAGAACTGGGTGAAGTCGAATCCTGCATTGAAGCCGCTAATCTTACTCTTACGGTCAGGGTTGTTTTCTTCTACCATTTTAGACTCGTAAGACGAGTAGGCAATGTTACCTTCAATCATCACAGGGGCTTTTCCAGGAATCACCAGGAAGTTGGCTCCCGCTCCATAAGACCACCAACCGACTTGGGACAGCGACATGTAGTTCTCCAACCAATCATTAAAACAGAAGCCAAAAAGATTCACCTTACTGCCGTTAGGCGCATTCAGCGACATCTTTCCGTAGCCGTCAACGAAATTAAAAGGCAAGCCGTTCTCAGATGCGTATGGATAAAGAAACTTACTGGTCTCTCCTAAATAGGAGCCTTTGGCGGAAAGGATGAACGACATCGAGACATCGTCGGGTGTCTTGGCCTTTTTCAGGGGGCCTTCCAAAAGCACTCTGGCGCCAAAGGTATTGCCTCCCACCTTACCCGAGATGCGCTTCTTGTTGCCGTCGCGGGTGGAGATATCCATGACCGACGAGATGCGTCCGCTGTATTCAGCACCGAAGCCGCCCGTGTAGACGTCGGCATTGCGGATGATATCGGTGTCGAACACCGAGAACAAGCCGATGGAATGGAAGGGGTTGTAGACCACCATGCCGTCGAGAATCACCTTGTTCTGGATAGGCGATCCGCCACGGATATAGAGCTGACCGCCTTGGTCGCCAGTGAAAACGACACCCGGCACCACTTGCAGATACTGGGCGAAGTCAGCCTGACCGCCCACACTCGGGATCTTGGTGATGGTCTTGGGCGTCACAGTGATGACCGATGTCTTCGTCTCGGTGCGGGCTTCAATCTTATCGGCGGTAATCGTCACCGTTTCCAGTTGCTGGCTCGTCTCCTTCAGATAGTATTTACGGCTGAAGGTCTGACTTTTCGACAGGGAAAAGTTCTCGGTAATGGTGTCGTAACCCACGCTCGTAATCAGCAAGGTATATTGTCCGTCGGGGATGCGGTTGATGTTGAAATAGCCGTTCTCGTTGGTCGTGCCACCTAAGGTAGTGCCTTTCAAGTAGACATTGGTAAACATCATCGGCTCACCTGTGGATTCTTCATACACGAAGCCTTTGATGGTATTGTCTTGTGCCCAAAGGGTCAGCGAAACCATAAGGAGAAGCGAAACCGTGAAAAGCAGTTTGGAAATATAGCGATTACTCATAGCGATTATTTGAACAACTTGTAAAATACATTCTATTTGGAAATGCAAAAATACAAATTATTTCAAACAACCGCTCAAAATAGTTTAAAGTTAGAAGACATGGGTGAAAAGCCAGTGGAACCAGCTATGGGAGGCCTCGTAGCGGTACAAGAGAACGCTTCCACACAAGGTAAGGATCAGCAGGATGGCTTTAAGCCAATCCTTGACGGGCAGTATCATGACGCCGATGAGGATGAGCAACATGGGCCAAAGGCGCCACACGAGCGTCCAGCTGAACTCGAAGACGTTGAAGGCGGCCAAGAGGGCGATTACGCCGATAAAGAGAATGATGATTCCCAAAAACAAATTCCTGCTTTTCATGACTATTTGGCTTTAGGGAGAATTAACACAAGTCCAAGGACGATGAGGGCAATGGGCCAAATCATCTGCCAATTGAATACGGGCACGAAGCGGTGGAGCAGTCCCAGTGCGCCCAACCCGATGAACGTCAAGCCTACAACCATGCTACCACGGTTTTTCTTAGGCTGGGAGGTTTCCGAAACGAAGGTCTCAACGCCATCTGACGAGGGCTCGATGCGGCCCGAAGGCATCACAATCCAAAGGATGATGTAGAGCCAGAAGCCCGTACCTGCAAACAGGATCAAGAAGGCCAGAAGGAGGCGTAACAGCGTGGCATCCATGTCGAAATAGTTGGCCAATCCGGCGCAAACGCCGCCAATCACTTTGTGTTGGGTGTCTCTTTGAAGTTTCTTTTCCATCGTTGTCTTGTTTTTGAATGTTTAACATTGAACCAGGCTCTCACTATCAAACATCATGCAAACTTAACCATTTTTCACCAAATTGTCAGGTTTTCAGCAGGGTTGTAACCTTGCAACCTCGAAGAAGTCACAAAAAAAGGCCGTTCCGAAGAGCGGCCTTATTAAGTTGATAGTCGTAGGTTACTTTCTCACGATGAACTTCTCGGTCTTCACTGTGCGACCGTCCACCTTCAGGTTGCAGAAGTAGATGCCTTCGGTGAGGTCAGCCACCGACAAGACGACTTGACCTTGCAGAGCGTTCAGGTCTTGTTTCAGCACTTCTTGTCCGAGCAGGTTGTAGACCGCTATGGAGGCGCGAACGCTAGCCGAGAGCTCATAATTGAAATGTACGGCTGAAGAAGCAGGGTTAGGATAAGCATGACCCATGTCTGCAAAAGCATTTTCGCCTACATTCTCGCTACTGTTGAAAACGATGATGAGGGAAATACGTGAGTCTTCCACATCCGGATCATAAGCATAATACCTAATTGACGAGGAGCCCGCAGATTCCAACGGCATATAGTGGAAAGCAAGGGCAGCTTCCTCAGTAACCTCACCAGCAGCAACGGGCACCGGAGGCCGACTGACAGAAACAGTTGGGCTAAAGCACATCCCCCAGCAGAAATAGTTCACGCTTCCCTCTGCGACTGAAATCTCTTCTCTTTCAACTACGACATTCAAATCATTGCCTGAAAGGTTTCTGATTTGCATATCCTGGACAAACTCACAAGCAGCTTCATCATAATCGAAGCAAAACACCATTTCATCATTGGCAAACACATGGCCATTCAATTCAAACTGCAAGGATTGAGCTGAGGCGAAGGCCATCAGAGCCAAAAAGGCAAGGGTAAAGATAGATTTTTTCATCATAGCGTATAGTATTTAATTGTTCTTCTATTCCTAATTCAATCTGCAAAAATGCGAAACTTTTTCCAATCATGCAACAAAAACATTGCCATTTTTCGAAAAATGTCTACTTTTGTGCAGAAAAATATCACAAAACTATACGCCTATGAAAAGATTTACCATCGTTATTGCAGCATTGCTGATGCTGTTTTCATTGAAAGCCAATGCACAAAACCAACGCGTCATACTGCTTGAGAGCTTCACCAACACGGGCTGCGGTCCTTGTGCACAGTACAACCCCGGCATGGACGCGCTCATCGCCAACAACGCCGACAAAATCGCAGCCATTAAGTATCACGTGAACTGGCCTTCCGCCTCCGACCCCATGTATCTCCACAACACGCAGGAGAACGGCGCCAGGACGAGTTACTATAGCGTGAACAGCGTGCCTCATGTCGTCATCGACGGCAACCGCCTCAGCACCAATCCGGCAAGCCTGACCCAAGCCAACATCAACCAAGTGGCAGCCATTGCATCACCCATGGAAATGCGTCTGTCTTACGAGGTGGACGCTGCCGCCAACACCATCACCGTCCACGTGATGGGACGTGCCTCATCCGACATCGACGCCAGCTGCAAGCTGTATGTGGCCGTCATCGAGAACGAGATCCACTTCAACTCGGCTCCCGGCCCCAATGGCGAGCGCGACTTTTACAGCGTGATGAAAAAGATGCTTCCTGGCTCGAGTGGCACTACCCTCGGCACCTTGGCCGCCAATGACTATTTCTCCTACACCTTCTCGTGGGAGCTGGCCAACATCTACAGCATGGACCAACTGGATGCCATCGCATGGGTGCAGAACACAAGCACGAAGGAAGTGTATCAAGCCTGCAAGTCGAGCCAGAACATGGTGCCTTTCTATGCCAACGAAGCCGGCGCCAGCGATGTCAGCAACATGAAGAGCGTCAACTGCAGCGGCTTGGCCAATCCCGAGTTCTTGCTGACCAACAACGGCAGCAACGCTTTGACCAGCGCCGAGATTGAAGTTGTCGTCAACGGCGAAACGTTAAAGACCATGACCTGGACGGGCAACCTGCCCACCCTTGCCGCCGAAGTCGTCGAATTGGGCGAGATTAGTTTCCCTGTCGAGGATGATAACATCTTGGAAGTGAGGATCGTCAGCATCAACGGCACCGACGACGAAGTCCTAAAGAACAACGTCGCCACATACCATTTTGACGGTGCTCCCGACGTGGCCGGCAAGGTGCTGAAACTCACCATCCGCACCGACGAAAACCCGCAAGAGACCACTTGGCGCATCACCAACCTGGCCACTGGCGAGGTCATCCTTGAAGGCGGTCCTTACGATCAGGCAAGCCACAAGTATGAAGAGGTCATCGAAGTGACCGGCGACGGCTGCTACGACTTCACCATCTTCGACGCTGGCGGCGACGGCCTCTCGGGCAGCGGCGGCGTCTACGGCCTGAAGGCCGGCGGCACCACCATCTTCAGCGGAAAGAACTTCGGTTATAGCGAAAGCAACGAGTTCAGCTACGAAGTGGTGGCCAATGTCGAAGAGACGCATGAAGTCGCGACGAGCATCTACCCCAACCCCACCTCGGGCATGGTTAATATCGTCAGCAAAGGCGAGCAGAACGTCACCATCTATAACCTCGTCGGACAGCGCGTCTACGAAAGCGTGAGCAACGGCTACCTGCAAATCGACATGAAGGCCTACGGCACTGGCATCTACGCTATCCAAGTGGGCGACACGACGCAGAGAATCGTGGTGAAATAATGCTCAATTACGTTCATTTAGAACAGATTGACTCCACCAACGCCTACCTGCAACGAAAGCAGTTGGAGGCCGACATCCGCAACTGGGTGGTGAGCGCCGACGAGCAGACCGCAGGAAAAGGCATGGGGAGCAACGGATGGGAAAGTGAGGTTGGAAAGAACCTCACTTTCTCTTTGGCTTTGGGCGTGAGTTTTCTGCCTGCGGAAAGGCAGTTTCTGCTCTCCGAAGCCGTGCCGTTGGGGATTGTAGAGGTGCTGGATGGCATTTTGCCTTCCGACAAACTCAGCATCAAATGGCCAAACGACATCGTGTACGACGGCCACAAACTCGCGGGCATCCTCATCAACAGCACCATTAAGGCCAATATGATGGATGTATCCGTCATCGGCATCGGACTGAATGTCAACCAGATACAATTCCAGGATTGGCCAACACACCCGATTTCGCTGAAGCAAATCACAGGCAAGGACTACAATTTGCAGCCACTGATGGAGCAAATCGGCGAGCATATATTAATAAAGGTGGAGCAATTGAAGACTGACCCTGCCGTCATCGAACAAGAATATTTGACACGATTGTTCCGCTACCGCACTTGGGCGGATTACAAAGTGGACGGGAAAGTGTTACGGTTGTTTATGACGGGGATAGACGCATTTGGGCGGCTGCAACTGGTTGATGAAGCACAGCAATCATATTCATTTGATATAAAGGAAATCAAATTCATTTTGTAGAGACGCGATTCATCGCGTCTCGTAAACATTGTTTGTCTTTTTTTGAGACGCGATGAATCGCGTCTCTACAAACAATCCATCATTCAGACCATTTATCGCTCCAGGCCTGCTGGTCCTTACGCCATTCCTTCAAGGATTGCACATCCTCTTCGGTGACGTATTTCTCTTCCACGGCCTTGTGGATCAGCGTCTCGTAGTTCGACAAGGTGACCAACTCGCAGTTTTTCTCCTCGAAGTTCTTCTTGGCGAGGTCCATCTGATAGGTGAAGATGGCCAGCATGCCTTTCACCTCGGCACCAGCCTCACGCAAGGCATCGACAGCCAAAAGGCTCGACTTGCCCGTGGAGACCAGGTCTTCAATGACCACCACCGACTGACCCGCATTAATGACGCCCTCGATTTGGTTCTGCATGCCATGCGACTTCTTCTCGGAGCGCACATACACAAAAGGCAGTCCCAATTCCTGAGCCACCAGCGCGCCTTGGGCGATGCCGCCCGTGGCCACACCCGCAATCACGTCGGGCTTGCCGAAATGCTGTACCAGCTTCTCCACAAACTGCTGACGGATGTATGTCCGCACGGCGGGATAAGAGAGGGTGACGCGGTTGTCGCAATAGATGGGGCTTTTCAGTCCTGAGGCCCAGGTGAAGGGAGCGTTAGGGCTGAGTTTAACGGCCTTGATGCGAAGCAGATGCTGGGCCAATGTCAATGCAGAGTCGTCGTATTTCATAAAAATCGTATTTTTGGCGCTTGAAATCATCAAAAACGCGCTACAAATGTACAAGATTTTTCACGAAAACAAAGCCTTGATTTTTCCAAAAATCGAGGACATTTCTTTGAAATTCGACGCAACTCCCCAAGAATCCGACAGATACGATGCTGAACTTTTGTGCGATTTTTTACCTGAATGGCTAGACGACCGAGACCCTGGTGACACTTTCATCCATGAAGTGGGCGAAAACGCCGTCGCCTTGGCCTTGAAAGAGACCTTCAAGATGGCACCGGCGGCAGGCGGCATCGTCGTCGCCGACGGCAAGTTCGTCAGCATCGTGCGTCACGGCATCCCCGACTTGCCTAAGGGGCATATAGAACAAGGTGAGACACCCGAAGTCGCCGCCTTACGCGAGGTGGAGGAAGAGACGGGAATCAGCAACTTAAAGATTGCCAATGATTTGCCATCCACTTGGCATTGTTATCTGGAGCATGGGCAATGGACATTGAAGCGCACCTATTGGTATCTGATGAGCACCACCGAGGCCGTTCAGCCCAAGCCACAAACCGAGGAAGGCATCACGGAGATAAAACTTATTGGAAATGAAGAGGTTGAAGCGTTCTTGAAAAATACTTTCCGCTCGATAAGTGATATTCTTGGAAAAGATTTGCATCAAATCACTACAAAGTAATACTTTTGTGGCGGCGTTTCGACAAGCTCAACGACCTTGATTGCCGTACAGTTTACAGGTCCCTGAGCCTGTCGAAGGGCCGGTTATATAACACAACACTATGAAAAGAATTGCCGTATTCCCCGGTTCCTTCGACCCCATCACCTTGGGTCACCGCAGCATCGTTTTGAGGGCTTTGCCCATGTTCGACGAAATCTATGTCGCCGTCGGCATCAACATGGAGAAGCGCTCCACCTTTGAACTCGACGACCGCATCGCCTGGTGCAAGGCCGTCTTCAAAGACTATCCTGCAGTAAAGGTGGAGAGCTACGAGGGCCTCACCGCCGACTTCTGCAAAAAGGTGGGCGCTCGCACCATCATCCGTGGCCTGCGCTGCGGCAGCGACTTCGAGTACGAGAACATGATCGGTCATGCCAACAAACGCCTGCATCCTGAGCTGGAGACCATCTTCCTGCTCACCGAGAGCGAGTTGGTGGGCGTGTCGTCGAGCGTGGTGCGCGACATCTACAAGAACGGCGGCGACACCTCCAAGTTCCTGCCCGTCGAAGTGAAGTTACCGGAAAGATAATGTGGCACATCCCGATGGGATGTTTGAGCATATCTAATCTGCACAATTCCACCGAGCGCTATTGACTACGTCGAATCTTCGATTTCCCCACGGGAAATCTTTTAACACATCCCGTAGGGATGAATCGTTCGGTAAAACTAACAAAACCATAGTCTTTACGCATCCCGTAGGGATGTACCAAACAATAAAAACTGCCCCACATCGTTTAGCAAACATGAAACGAAGGATTTTTGCTTTACTGCTTATTCTTTTAAGCCTCACAGTAACCGCCCAAAACGTGACGATTACCGGGCGGAGCAACAAGACCAACACGTTGATCAGGCTCTTCGTCTACGAAGACCTCGTCAATGAGGAAGGCGTCCTTGTTGACCAACGTCAGACCGACGCCAAGGGGCATTTCATCCTCGAAGGCGAGGTAAAGCAGATCCTGCCCGCCCGAATCTATGTCGGCTTGGAGTATGTCGACCTCATCCTCACGCCCAATGCCAGCTACGACATCGATATCATCGTGCCCGAGCAGAAAGAGAACGTTTCATATTTCGAGAAAGAGATGCCCACCATCCGCGTGAAACGCGCCACTGACAAAGGCATCTACCGACAGATCATCTATTCCGAAGTAATTGTCAACGCTTACATGACGGAGCATTTCAACCAGATCTACCGTGGGAGGCAGGTGCGTTACATCGACTCCATCCAAAACGCCATCAGCCGCGAGGTGCCTGACATCAAAAACGACTATGTAAAGAACCATAACCGCTATAAAATCGCCGCTATCAAGCTGGGTATCAGCGGTGACGGAGGCAAACGTGTCATCAAGGACTACTACGACGGTCAGCCTGTGCTTTACACCCAAAGCGCTTACATCGACCTGTTCAAGGAACTGTTTGAAGGCTACTTCAATAGTGCATCCTACGACAGCCACTTGGTCGACGAGGCTTTCCTGAAAGGCCCAGCGGCATTAAAGAAATACCTGACTACCGACCCGCTGATGGCGAACAACCCACGTTTGGGTGAGCTCATCACCATCTACAACCTGCAGAAACTCTGCCATGGCGACCGCAACACAAGCAAGATTGCCAAGGAGCACTTGAATCATATCAAGGCGCAGACCCAATATGCCGAGCATAAGACCATCATCAGCAACATCTTCGTGAAGCTGGAACGCCTCGCACCTGGCACGGCCGCACCCAACTTCACCTTGAAAGACAGTGACGGCAACGACGTAAGCCTCTCCGACTACAAAGACGGCTTGGTGCTGCTGCAGTTTGTCGACGGCATGTCGCCCGTCAGCGAGCACCAGTTCTCGGATTTGCGCAACCTACATTACCAGTGGCAAGACTCAGTTCAAATCCTGACCATCGCGCCGCACGACAAGATGGCGTTCTTCAAGCAGCAGTTTGAGGAAAAGCGTCAAAACTGGCCTCTCCTTGACCTCGAAGGCAACATCCTTCTTTTGGAAGCCTACAACATACGCACTTTCCCCGAATACATCCTCATCGGCAGAGGCAACAAAATCGGCCAAGCGCCGGCACCGAGTCCAGAGCGGTATCTGGATGAGAGAGTGAGAAGATTATACGGGAAATAAGGGCACTTATTTTCTGCCTTTTTGTCGCATTTTTCCCATCATTCGAGGAAAAACCGTACCTTTGCACGAATTTTGCCATAGGCGAAACACTTAATTATCAATTTTCAATTATCAATTATCAACTCAGAATAAATGGGATTCTTCAAGAAACTCTTTGGCGACAAGGCCTCACGCGACAACAAGGCCCTCGAGCCCATACTTCAAAAGACCCTCAAGGCTTACGAGGAAATCGTGAAACTCGATATCGACAGCCTGAGACATAAGACACAAGAATTCAAGGAATACATCAAGAGCAAGACAGCTGCCGAGGTGGCCGAAATCGCCGCGTTGAGAGCCAAGGCCGAAGCCAACTTCGACATGGACCCCGACGAGAAGGAGAAACTCTACAACCAAATCGACAAACTCGAGAAACAAGAACTCGACCACATCGAAGAGGCACTCAACGAGATCCTACCCGAGGCGTTCTCCGTGGTGAAGGCCGCTGCCAAATACTTCTGCGAACATGAGACCGTGGAGGTGACCGCCACCGACCTCGACCGCGAGCTGGCCGCCAAATACGAGCACGTCACCATCGAAGGCGACAAGGCCTACTACAAAAACAGCTGGATGGCCGGCGGCAACATGGTGACTTGGGACATGGTACACTACAACTGCCAGATCATCGGCGGTATCGTGTTGCACCAAGGCAAGATCGCCGAGATGGCTACCGGTGAAGGTAAGACCCTCGTGGCTACCCTCCCCGTCTATCTCAATGCCTTGGCAGGCAAAGGCGTGCACGTGGTCACCGTGAACGACTACCTGGCCAAGCGTGACTCCGAGTGGATGGGCGCGATGTATGAGTTCCTCGGCCTCACCGTCGATTGCATCGACAAGCACGAGCCTAATTCGGCCGCACGTCGCCGCGCCTACAACTGCGACATCACCTACGGCACCAACAACGAGTTCGGTTTTGACTACCTGCGTGACAACATGACAGGCAACCCCGAAGAACTGGTGCAACGCAAACACCACTACGCCATCGTCGACGAGGTCGACTCCGTGTTGATTGACGATGCCCGTACGCCTTTGATCATCAGCGGTCCCACGCCGCGCGGCGACCAGCAGGAGTTTGACCAGCTGAAACCCGACGTCGTGAAACTATATGAAGCCCAGAAGCGTTATGTGACCTCTATCTTGGCCGAGGCAAAAAAGATCCTCACCGACCCCAACGCCACCGAAGACGAGAAGAAGCACGGCGCCGACCAGCTCTTCCGCGCCTTCCGTGGTCTGCCCAAGAACAACGCCCTCATCAAGTTCCTCAGCGAAGAAGGCATGAAGAGCCTGATGCAGAAGACCGAGGGCTTCTACATGCAGAACCGTAACGAGAACATGCACATCATCGACGACGAGCTGTACTTCGTCATCGATGAGAAACTGAATACCGTGACCCTCACCGACAAGGGAAGCGAGCAACTAGCACAAGCCTACAACGACCCGTCGTTCTTCATCATCCCTGACGTGGGTGCCGAAGTCGCCGACTTGGAACACTCCAACCTCAGCAACGACGAGAAAGTGCTGCGCAAGGCCGAGCTGATGCGTAACTTCGCCGAGAAGTCGGAGCGTCTGCACACCGTGCAGCAGCTGCTGAAGGCTTACACCTTGTTCGAGAAGGACGTCGACTACGTCATCATCGACAATAAGGTCAAGATTGTGGACGAGCAGACGGGCCGTATCATGGAAGGCCGCCGTTGGAGCGACGGTCTGCACCAGGCCGTGGAGGCCAAGGAAAACGTGAAGGTGGAAGCCGCCACGCAGACCTATGCCACCATCACCTTGCAGAACTACTTCCGTATGTACCACAAGCTGGCCGGTATGACCGGTACCGCTGAGACCGAGGCGGGCGAGTTCTGGGACATCTACAAACTCGACGTGGTCGTCATCCCGACGAACAGACCGATTGCCCGTATCGACCAGGAGGACATGATCTACAAGACCAAGCGCGAGAAATACAACGCCGTCATCGACGAAATCCAAGAGTTGGTCAAGGCAGGACGTCCTGTGCTGGTGGGTACCACCTCGGTGGAGGTCTCCGAGTTGCTCAGCCGCATGCTGACGCGTAAGGGCATCCCGCACAACGTGTTGAATGCCAAGCTGCACTTCAAGGAAGCACAGATTGTCAAGGAAGCTGGTCAGGCGGGCACCGTGACCATCGCCACCAACATGGCAGGTCGTGGTACCGATATCAAGTTAGGCCCTGGCGTCAAGGAAGCCGGCGGTCTGGCGATCATCGGCACCGAGCGTCATGAGAGCCGCCGCGTCGACCGTCAGTTGCGCGGTCGTTCCGGCCGTCAAGGCGACCCGGGTAGCTCGCAGTTCTACGTCTCGTTGGAAGACAACCTGATGCGTATGTTCGGCTCCGAGCGTATCGCAGGCATCATGGACCGCATGGGCCTTGAAGAAGGCGAGGTCATCCAGCACCCGATGATCACCAAGCAGATCGAGAAGGCACAGAAGAAAGTCGAGGAGAACCACTTCGGCGTGCGTAAGCACCTGCTCGAATACGACGACGTGATGAACGCCCAGCGTGAGGTCATCTACAAAAAACGCCGTCACGCCTTGTTTGGCGAGCGCCTCTCCATCGACCTCAACAACATGATGTTCGACTTCGGCGAGAAGCTCATCGAAGGCTACCAAGAGGCCAAGGACTACGAAGGCTTCAAGATGGACCTGCTCTCCACCATGGGTATCGAGCCGCCCTTCGGTGAGGAAGAATTCGACCGCATGAAGACCAAAGAGCTGGCCGACAAGCTCTTCGAGGCCGCCCTCGAGCACTACCGCGAGAAGGCCCGCATCATCGGCGAGAAGACCCTGCCGGTCATCAAGAACGTGTACGAGAACCAGAGCCACTTCGAGAACATCGCCATCCCGATCACCGACGGCAAGCGTGGCATGAACGTCATCGTCAACCTGAAGAAAGCCGTGGAGAACGGTGCCCGCGAGGTCAACCTCTGCATCGAAAAGAGCATCACCCTCGGCCTCATCGACAACGCCTGGAAGGAGCACCTCCGTGAACTCGACGACCTGAAGGAGTCGGTGCAGAACGCCTCCTACGAGCAGAAAGACCCGTTGGTCATCTACAAGCTCGAGTCGTTCAACCTGTTCAAGGCCATGCTGGAGAACATCAACGAAGACGTCATCTCGTTCCTAATGCGTGCCGACATCCCAACGCAAGACCCGAGCAACGTGCGCGAGTCGCGTGCCCAGGGCATCGACCGCTCGAAGATCCGCGAGCAGCGTCAAGACTTGCTGGCCCAGTCGCACAGCGACACGCAGCAGCGCACCGTCACCCAGCCCATCCGCAAAGAGGTGAAGGTGGGACGTAACGACCCCTGCCCCTGCGGTAGCGGCAAGAAATACAAGAACTGCCACGGAAAACTGGAAAATGCAGAATAAAAACAAACAGACATGAAATACAACAGAGTACTCCTGAAACTCAGCGGCGAGGCCCTGATGGGCAGCCAGCAATACGGCATCGACCCGCAACGTCTGAACGACTATGCCGATGAAATCATCGAAGCGGCAAAGGCCGGCGTGCAGATCGGCATCGTCATCGGCGGCGGCAACATCTACCGCGGCCTGCAAGGTGCCTCGAAGGGCATGGACCGCATCCAAGGCGACTACATGGGCATGCTCGCCACCATCATCAACTCGATGGCCATGCAAAGCACCCTGCAAGGCAAGGGTCAAAAAGCCACGCTCTTGGCTGGTCTTTACATCGACCGCATCGCCGATACGATGAGTAGCGCCAAGGCCATCCGCCTCCTTGAGGAAGGCCATATCGTGGTGATGGGCGCCGGCACGGGCAACCCCTTCTTCACCACCGACACCGGCTCTGCATTACGCGCTGTGGAAATCAAGGCCGACATCATCCTGAAAGGCACGCGCGTGGACGGCATCTACACTGCCGACCCCGAGAAAGACCCCACCGCCACCAAGTTCGAGCACATCACCTACGACGAGGCCTACCAACGTAACCTGAAGGTGATGGACATGACGGCCTTCACCATGTGCAAGGAGAACGACATGCCGATGTATGTGTTCGACATGAATACGCGCGGTAACCTGATGAAGGTGTTACGCGGCGAAAACATCGGAACGCTGGTCACGAAATGAGGACCCGTAAAACCCATCTGCGCAAGGTCAGCAACGCACCGAGCAAGAAGCTTGACCTCATCCTCTTGGCTGTCATCATGGTGGTGGCAGCCATCTTGCGTTTGTGGAAACTCGGCCAAGTGCCTTTCATGCACGACGAGTTCAGTGCCTTGCTGCGCACGCGCTTCGACAACTTCCACGACTTCATCCAGCAGGGCATCATGCCCGACAGCCACCCCATTGGGGTGCAGCTCTTCCTTTGGGGCTGGGTGAGGCTTTTCGGCTGGAGCGAACTATGGGTGAAACTGCCTTTCGCACTGATGGGCATCGCCTCCATATACCTTATATATATTATAGGGCGGCAGTGGTTCAACCGCAAGGTGGGTCTGTTTTCGGCGGCTTTCTTCGCCGTGAGCCAATTCACGGTGTTCTACAGCCAGCTGGCACGGCCTTACTCGGCGGGGTTGTTCTTCGTGCTGCTGATGGCGGTGTTTTGGCATACGGTCGTATTCGAAACGAAAAAGCCTTCCCTTGGCACCTATATCGGCTTCGCACTCTCGGCATGGGCCTGCTCGCTGATGCAGTATTTCTCCATCGCACAGGCGGGGCTCATCTTCCTGACGGGCTTGTTTTTCCTGCCCAAGGAAAGGCGTAAGGCCTACTGGCTCAGCGGCATCGCTGCCGTGGTGTTGTTTGCCCCCACCCTGCCCATCTTCTGGCAGCAGCTCTTCGTGAGCGGCAGCATCGGCGGCTGGCTGAGTGCGCCCAAGGTCACCTTCCTCACCGACTTCATCCAATACACGATGAACTACTCCATGCTGTTCATGTTTGCCGTGGGCATCGTCATCCTCCTGCCCCTCATCCTCGGCAAGCGCAGCAAGCAACGCCAGCCCTTGCGTTGGGCCGGCCTCGCATGGTTCGTCATCATCTTCGCCATCGCCTTCGTCTACTCCCTCTTCCGCGAGCCCATCCTACAGCATAGCACGCTGATATTCAGCTATCCTTTTGTCATCATCGTGGCTTTTTCCATGTTTGGCACGCGCACCTTGTCGCCATGGCAGACCGCCTTGGTGGTGGCCGCCCTCCTCTTCATCGGCACTGCCTCATTGGTGATGGAGCGCCGACACTACGACCTGATGTACCATCAGGGCTTCGACCAGATCGCTGCCAAGATGCAGAAGGACAAGCAACAATACGGCGACCAGATCCAGTTCGCCACCCGCACCGAGATTGGCGAGGCGGCCGAGTTCTACCAGGCGCAGACCGACGTCGACAACCGCGTCGTCTTCAATCGTTACAGCAGTTTGGACGACTTCCACCAATGGATCGACGCGCACCAGGAAGCCTCAATGCTTGGCTTCGGCTGGACCGACTACATGCACCCCATCTGGGAGGTTACGGCCGTGGGCAACTATCCTTACCTCATCGGGAAGGAAGACTGGTTCACCTCGCGTTACCTGACCCTCAGCAAAACGCCCGTTGAAGGCAGCCAAAACATGCTCACTCCGCTCTCCGAGGAGCCTTATACGTTCTATGGCCAGGAGTGGGGCAAGGCCTGTTACCTCTGCTGCGACTCGTTGCCTGAAGATGTGGAGGCCTTGGGCATCATAGCCAACGTGAAGGCATGGGACAGCATACACAACTGCGTGGTAGTCATTGAGCTCCACGACACCGAAACCGACTCGCTCATATTGTGGCACAGCACGCCGATAGAGCAAGGACGTTATGCTGCCGGCGAGCATGTGTTGACCGACGCCTTCAACTTCGACGAGGCGTTGCAGCCCAAGGGCAAGACCATCAAGACCTATCTCTGGAACCAGGGGCACGACCAGATGGTGCTCACCGGGATGAACTATTATTACATGCGGAGAAACCCTGTCTTGAAGGGATTATACGAGCCGCTGAATTGAAAAATGGCAGGATTTTTGAGTGGAAAAAGAAAAATATTTACTTTTGCACCAAAATTATTACCACTATGACAGACGATTCTCAATTTGTATTAGACGAGGCCACTGAAAGCATGGACAACACCATCAAGCACTTGGAGCATGAATTTCAGGGCATCAGGGCAGGAAAAGCCAGTCCGGCCATGCTGAACGGCGTTATGGTTGAATACTACGGCACCGTGGTGCCCATCGAGCAGACCGCCAACATCGGCTGCACCGACGCCCGCATGATTGTGGTGCAACCTTTCGACAAGAGCGCTTTGAACAACATTGCCAAGGCCATCTTGAACGCTAACCTGGGCTTCAACCCCATCAACAACGGTGAAATCCTGCGTATCAGCGTGCCCGCCCTCACCGAGGAACGCCGTCGCGACCTCGTGAAGCGCACCAAGAATGCCGCCGAGGAAGCCAAAGTCGGCATCCGTGGCATCCGCCGCAACGCCAACGACGAGGCCAAGAAGTTAGAGAAAGACACCATCTCGGAGGACGAGTCAAAGCTCCTGCAAGAGGAGATTCAGAAGCTCACCGACAAATACATCAAGAAAATCGACGACATCACCGAACTGAAATCGAAGGATATTCTCACGGTGTAAGCCGTTTATATCTCTAACCGAACAAACCCGAACCTAACCGATTTATCTCGGATGGATTCGGGTTGTTTCGGTTAGAGACATCGTCTGAACTCGGTTAGAGAACGTTTTCTATTGCCATCTCAAACAATTGACTGAGTGACAGGCCGAAGCAACGTGCCTGCGCTGGGATGATGCTGGCCTCCGACATGCCCGGGACGATGTTGGCCTCGATGAAGAACACGCCTTCGTCGCTGACGATGTAGTCCATGCGGACAAAACCCTTGCACTCCAGCTTCTCGTATAGCATCGCCGTGGTGGCCTTGATTTCCATCGCTATGGCCTCATCCACTTGTGCGGGTGTAATTTCGTCGCACTTGCCAGCGGTGTATTTGGCCTCGTAGTCGAAGAACTCGTTTTTGCTGCAAATCTCAGTCAGGGGGAAGACCATCATCTTGCCTTTAAACTCCATGGCGCCGCAGCCGAACTCGCGTCCGTCGACGAACTTCTCGCACATAATCTGACGGCCGGCAGCCCTTGCTGTATAGATGGCAGGTGACAGCTCTTCGGCGGTCTTCACCTTGGTCACGCCCACGCTGGAGCCGTTGCAGGTCGGCTTGACGAACAAAGGCAGTCCCAATTGCTTGATAATCTCATCGGCATCATATTTCTCGCCTTCGTTGATGAGTACCGAGGGCGACACCTTGACGCCGTAGGAAGCCACCAAACGCTTGCAGAAGTCTTTATGGAAAGTCAGGGCGCAGGTGGTCTGAGGCGACGAGGTGCAGGGAATACCCAACAGCTCGAGATAGCCCGACAGCGGACCGTTTTCACCCGGCTCGCCGTGCACCGCGTTGAAGGCCACGTCGAATTTCGTACGGTGTCCGCCCACAGAGATGGAAAAGTCATTCTTGTCGACGTCCACACGGGTGCCGTCCTTCAAGAGCCCATACCAACTGTTTTTCGACACCACGATAATCTTCGAATTATACTTCTCAGGATTCAGATTATTCTTGACCACTTGTGCACTTTTGACAGAGATTTCGAACTCCCCAGAATCTCCGCCACAAATAATTGCTACGTTTTTCATATTTTTTGTAATTTTGTCGGTTTAAATAGCATAACAATAAAACCACTCGAAATCGAGTTGTAAAATCACGGCTAAAATAGTAAATTATGGGACGCTTTCACTTCCTCAAGGAAAAGAAATTTTATATCAACCTGCTCATCATACTGTTCCTATGCGGTGTTTTGCTTTGGATAACATTCAGGTTATTAGACAAATACACTCGTCATGACAAGGTCTACACCATGCCTGATTTTGTGGGGCAAGACTACAATCAAGTGAAACACGACTATTCGAGAGACTTCCATTTCATCCTCATCGACAGCGTTTACCCCAAGGGACAGCAGCCTGGCAGCATCTATCAGCAGGACCCCTTGCCCGGCTCGAAGATCAAGAAAGGCAGAAATGTGTATGCCATCATCGTGGCCGTGACACCTGAAAAGACCGTCATGCCCAACGTGAAAGGCATCTCGTTGCGCGAGGCCATAGGGCGTCTGGAGTCGAGTGGGTTGGACGTCGAGCGCCTGGAGTATGTGAGTTATAGCTACAAGAACAACGTCATCGATCAGTATTACAAAGGCGAGCCTATCGAGACCGGCACCGAGTTGGTAAAAGGCAGCAAAATCACGTTGAAGGTAGGCATCGGCCAAGACAGGACGAGAGTGAAGGTGCCTAACCTGATTGGCAAGCCCGCCTCAGAGACGAAACGGCTGCTCAACCTGGCCGGTATGAACCTCGGCAAGGAAATGTACGAAGACAGCGACAGCATCCAATACATGTGTGTCAGGCGGATGAGTCCTGGGCCTAGCTCAGGCTCGGTCAATCCTGGCACTAAAGTTGACGTCTGGTATCACTCCAACCGCACCATGGACTTCAAGGAGGAGATGCAGCTGCTGTTGCATGAGGACTCGCTCGTCAACAGGCCGAAGCCCCTCGAAATTGACACGATAACAGAATCCATAGAAACCACCGACATTGAATATGAAGACGAATTTTAAGATACTCGTTTTGGCTTTGGCCTTAGGTCTTTTTGCATCCACCGCCACCGCCCAAGAGATATTGACCCCCTTTAGGACCACTACGGAGAAGGCTCCTGTGACGAGAGGCGTTGCCGCAGCGCGGTTCCTCCCCTTCTTCGACGACTTCAGCCAGTCCAACCTCTATCCCGACTCGACGAAATGGACCGACAACGCTGTTTTGGTGAATGACGGCTTCCCGCTGTGTCCGCCCAACCGCAATGCTGCCACCTTCGACGTGCTCGACGCCAATGGCCGCGTTTACAGCTACGCCATCAGCAACCCCTTTGTGAGCGAATACCTCACCTCGGTGCGCATCCGCCTCGACTCCATCATGGATCCCGAGCCGCGTGCCCTCACCCCTGCCGACTCGGTATATCTGAGCTTCTACTACCAGCCCCAAGGCAACGGCAACGCCCCCGAAGAGTTGGACTCGCTCGTGCTGCAATTCGGCATCACCACCGAGCGCCAGGAATTCCTTTTCCTTGACTATCAAACCTATAGCATAGACGATGTCTTTGCCGAGCTGCAAGTCGACACCCTCTTCCCCGGCGACACCATCTGGGCCTCTGTGGGATGCCAAGAAGGCATGTACACCATCGTCACCGACACGCTGACGTCGAGCATGGAAGGCAGCATCTCCGTGCCCTGCGACTCGGTGTTTACCACCGTGGCTGACACCACATGGGATCACATCTGGAGCGTGACCGGACAGCGACTGGATACTTTCGTGGCCCAAAACGGCGGACAATACTTCAAGCAGGTGATGATTCCCATCCGCGACTTGAAGTACTTCAAGGACAACTTCTACTTCCGCTTCTATAACTACGCCAGTATCGTCAACAACTCGCTGCCCGCCAACCGCAGCAACGAGGACAACTGGAACATCGACTTCGTCTACCTCAACTACAACCGCTCGGTGAACGACACCCATTACCCCATGGTGACCTTCTCGGGGCCGAAGCCATCGTTCTTCAACCGCTACCAGTCCATCCCCTACCGCCAATACCGCAACAACCCGAACTCCGCCATACGCGAGAGTCTGAGCATCTACATCGCCAACCTTGACGCCGTCGACCACGACATCAACTATTATTACAAGGTAGACCAAATCGGTGGCAATCAACACTATACACGTGTCTTGGACCCCGTCACCATCCGTCCCTACGACGAATTCGGCTATCTGGAATGCCCCGAGTATGGCGAATCGCCTGCCTGCCCCTATGTCGGCGAGCTGTTTGCCTTGGACATGTGGGTTGACTCGGCATCCTTCCAAATCAGCCATTATCTCTACGACGACACCGCCAACCCGCCATTGACCGACTCGATGAAATACCGCATTGGCATGTACAACTACTACGCCTACGACGATGGCATCCCGGAGCTGGGTTATGGCGTCAGCAACGCCGGAGGCATGTTCGCAGTCAGGTTTGACATCAGCGACTATGACACCATCCAAGGCGTGCAGCTGCTCTTCAACCACACCCTTAACGACGCCAACGACAAGTACTTCGACATCATGGTATGTAAAGACGAAAACGGCAAGCCCGGCGACACCCTCTACACCTTGAAAAACCAACGTCCGCAATGGCAAGAGCAGCCTTATAGGTTCACATACTACAAATTCAACAGGCCTGTCACCACGGCCAACGCCTTCTACATAGGCATCCAACAAGGCAGCAACAGCCTCATCAATATCGGTTTGGACGCCTCAATCGACAACAAGCAATACAACTTCGTCAACACCAACGGTTCGTGGCAGCCTAGCAGCATGAGTGGCTCGCTGATGATCCGTCCCGTAGTGGGTGCCTCTTATTACATCGGTGTGGAAGAGAACGGCCCTTCGAACCCTTCGACAGGCTCAGGGGCCTTAGGGACCTTTGCAATCTATCCCAATCCTGCCAGCGACATGCTCCACCTGGAAGGCGACTTTGAGGGCGGTCAGGTGAGTCTCTACGACCTCACGGGACGCAAGGTATATCAAGGTGTATATCAACATGACATCGCGGTCAGCAACCTCAACAACGGGATGTATTTCATCCAAGTCGTCACCGCTGAGGGACAAGTCATCAACCAGAAATTCATCATCAGCAAATGAACGACGACCTCATCGAGAATCTGGACAACGAACTGGCCGAAGAAGGCAGTGAGCTCTACGAACACATACGTATGACGGTGGACCCGGGGCAGCAGCCCGAGCGCATCGACACCTACCTCACCAACCACCTGTCCAACATCTCGCGCAACCGTGTGCAGAATGCGGCCAAGGCGGGTAACATCCTGGTGAACGACAAGGCGGTGAAGTCAAACTACAAGGTGAAACCCAACGACGTGATTTCCATCGTGTTCACCTATCCGCCGCGCGAGACCGACATCAAGCCGGAGGAGATACCGCTGAACATCGTCTACGAAGACGACGACGTCATCGTCATCAACAAACAGGCGGGCTTGGTGGTGCATCCCGGCCATGGCAACTTCGACGGCACCCTGCTGCATGGCTTGGCCTATTACTTCGAGCAGACCCACCAGAACATTGAAAACCGTTTTGGCTACCTCGTGCACCGCATCGACAAGGACACCACAGGCTTGATGATCGTGGCCAAGAACGAGGCCGCACAAGCCGTGCTGGCGCACCAGTTCTTCGAGCACAGCATCCACCGCCGCTACTATGCCTTGGTCTGGGGCGACTTCGATGAAGACGAGGGCACCATTGAAGGCAACATCGGGCGCAGCGCCAACGACCGCCGCAAGATGACCGTCTACCCCAACGGAGAATACGGCAAGGAAGCCATCACCCACTGGAGGGTGCTGGAGCGTTTCGGCTATGTGACCTTGAACGAATACCGTCTGGAGACGGGCCGTACCCACCAGATCCGTGCCCACTCGCAATATATCGGCCACCCCTTGTTCAACGACGCCATGTACGGCGGCGACGTCATCCTGAAAGGCACTACCTTCTCGAAATACAAGCAGTTCATCGACAACTGCTTCAAGATCATGCCGCGTCATGCCTTGCATGCCAAGGAGCTGGGCTTCGTGCATCCCACCACAGGCAAGCAGATGATGTTCACCTCGGAGCTGCCTGACGACATGCAGCAAGTTCTAGAGAAATGGAGAGTGTATCTGAAGGCAAGAAACTTGCTGGAAGAATGACATTTTTGAATTGAAACAATAACACAACAGCAACAATAATGAAAAAGATAATTCTTTTGGCGGTGGCACTCATCGCCGGTTTCGCCTGCAGCACTCAGGCACAAATTCTGTATCGTATCTCCGGCAAAGGCCTCGAATCGCCTAGTTATATTGTCGGAACCTATCACTTGGCCCCCTCTTCGTTTGCCGACAGCATCCCCGGCATGGCCAAGGCCATCGAGGAAACCACCCAGGTGTGCGGCGAGCTGGACATGATGGATGCCTTCAAACCCGAGAACTCCGCCCGATTGATGAAGGCCCAGATGCTGCCGGAAGGTGTTACCCTTTCCTCCCTGTTCACTCCCGAACAGCTGAAGCGACTGAATGCCTTGCTGCTTGAAGTATATGGTACGAACCTCGAAGACGAGGCTTTCGCCTTCCAGATGGAGAGGATGAGCCCTGTAGCCCTCTCCACCACCATCACCTTACTATCCTACATGAAAGACGGCCATTCATACAACCCCATGGATTTGATTGACAACTACTTCCAAACGCAGGCAATACAAAACGGCAAATCCGTCAAGGGTTTTGAAACCGTGGATTTACAGATGAGCGTTCTCTATGGGGCGCCGTTGGAGAAACAGGTGAACAATCTGATGTGCATGGTAGACCATTTTGCAGAATCGAAGGAGATGGTTGATAGCATCACCAAAGCCTATTTCTCTCAGGACCTTGACAAGATCGAGGAAGTCATGGAATCCGAAGCGAGTTTTGACTGCTCCACATCGCCTGAGGACACTGACATCCTCGTCGACAACCGCAATCGCGCATGGGTTAAAATGATGCCCGAGATGATGGAAGAGCAGCCCACGTTATTCGTCGTCGGTGCGGCGCACCTCTGCGGTGAGCAGGGCGTGTTGAACTTGCTAAAAGAAGCGGGGTATACTATTGAAGGTGTGAAAGAATAATGCTTACGCCTTTTTCTGTTTCTCGGCCAAGGCCTTATCCAAATCGAGGAGGAAATTGCGGGTCTTGTCGAGCGTTTCCAGCATGATGATGCGTTCCTCATAGTCGCTGAAGCGATCCTTGAGGGCTTGTTTGGCGCCGGCCAGGGTGTAGCCTTTCACCTTGAGCAGCTGGTAGATGACATGCACATAGCGCACGTCACGTTCGGTGAAGAGACGGTTGCCTTTCTTGTTCTTGCGTGGACGCAGCACGTCGAACTCCTTCTCCCAGTAACGGATCATCGAGGTGTTGACGTTGAACATGGCGGCCACTTCGCCGATGTTGTAGTAGTATTTTCCGGTAGTGTTCTCTTCCATTGTTAATCCATTGTTTGGGTAGGTAAGGTTGACTGCTCCAAGATTTGGTTATACTGTTCAGGTGTGAGGTCGTGGTAGAAGAAGTTAATCGGGTCAATCTGGACACCGTTTTTCAGCACCTCATAATGCAGGTGGACGCCTGTGGTCTTGCCCGAATTGCCAATGAGGCCGATACACTGGCCGCGTTTCACCTGCTGGCCTTTTCGCACCAAGGCCTTTTGGAGATGGGCGTAGCGTGTCTTGTAGCCGAAGCCGTGGTCGATGGTCACCATTGTGCCATAGCCCCAAGCGTTCCTTTCCACATCGCTGACGATGCCATCGCCGGTGGCATAGGCTTCTGTGCCCATGGCAGCCGAGAAGTCGATGCCGCTATGGAACTTCGAGATCTTATAAATCGGGTCGGGACGATAGCCGAAGAACGACGAGATGTATTTCAGTTCGGTCTCCTTCAGCGGGAAGATGCCGGGGATGTGGGCCAGCATGTCGGACTTGTTGCGCGCCATGGCAAACAAGGTATCATACGACACCGACTGGTGATAAAGCTGGCTTTTGATGATATCGAGTTTCCGCGTCGCATTCACCACCTGGCTCGAGTTCTTGTAGCCGTACAGACCCGCATAACGGTCGGCATCGGTGAAACCCGAGCGGCGCACCTGACTTGGTATGGGGTCGGCCTCGAACATCACGCGGTAGAGGTTGTTGTCGCGCTCTTCCATGTCGGTCATCAGCATCTCTATATCATCCAAACGGTCGTTGAGAATCTCATACTGCAACTGCATGTATTCCAACTCACGCGCCTGACTCTTCTCTTTCGGCGACTTGAAGAAGGTGAACAGCAGCACGGCAAACAGGAAGGCGACGCCCAAAAAAGCGAGGAAGACCAGCAAGAAACGCAAGAATCTCCTCGACTTTGAAGTCTCGAGCACCTCAAAACTCTGGGTCAACTGGTTGAATATGTATCGCTTCTGTTTTGCCATTTATCTGCTTGATTGAGCCATAAATAACGCCTCAAATCAAAAACTATTGCGCAAAAATAGAATATTTAGCGTAAATTTGCACGTTTTATTCAACGATTTTTTCAAGTAAAACCACATAACTCACTATAAATGAACGCTTACGAAATCAGAAATAGCTTCTTGGACTTCTTCCGTTCGAAGGAGCACGCCATCGTGCCGTCGGCACCCATCGTCGTCAAGAACGACCCTACCCTGATGTTCACCAACGCTGGCATGAACCAGTTCAAAGACATCTTCTTGGGCAACCAGCCCTCCAAGTGGAAACGTGCCGCCGACACGCAGAAATGCCTTCGTGTGTCTGGAAAGCACAACGACCTGGAAGAAGTGGGCCACGACACCTACCATCACACCATGTTCGAGATGCTCGGCAACTGGTCGTTTGGCGACTACTTTAAGAAAGAAGCCATCGCCTACGCCTGGGAATACCTCACCGAGGTGGTGCACATCGACAAGGACCGTCTCTATGTGACCGTCTTTGGCGGTGACGAGAAAGATGGCCAACCTGCCGACATGGAAGCCTACGGCTATTGGAAGGAACACGTCAGCGAAGACCGTATCATCTACGGCAACAAGAAGGACAACTTCTGGGAGATGGGCGAGACGGGTCCCTGCGGCCCTTGCTCCGAGATCCACATCGACCTGCGTGACGACGAAGCCCGTAAGCAAATCCCGGGCCGCGACCTCGTCAACATGGACGACCCGCAGGTGATTGAGATCTGGAACCTTGTGTTCATGCAATACAACCGCATGGCCGACGGTCACTTGGTAGAACTTCCTGCCAAGCATGTCGACACCGGCATGGGCTTTGAGCGCCTCGTCCGTGTGCTGCAAGGCAAGACCTCGAACTACGACACCGACGTGTTCCAGCCCATCATCCAAGCCATCGCCAAGATGTCGGGCATCGAATACGGCAAGGCCGAGAAGACCGATGTCGCCATGCGCGTCATCGCTGACCACCTGCGTGCCGTGAGCTTCGCCATCGCCGACGGGCAGCTGCCCTCCAACAACGGAGCCGGCTACGTCATCCGCCGCGTGTTGCGCCGTGCCGTACGTTATGGCTTCACGTTCTTGGGCTTTGAGGAGCCGTTCGTCTGCAACCTGTTGCCCTTCCTGGTGCAACAGATGGAATACAACTTCCCCGAGATCAAGGCACAACAGGAGTTGGTCGGCAAGGTCATCCGTGAGGAGGAAGCCGCGTTCCTGCGCACCCTGGCACAAGGCATCAAGCGATTCGAGGGTTATGTGGAGCAGCATCCTGGTCAGGACATCGACGGTAACTTCGCCTTCGAGCTGTTCGACACCTTCGGCTTCCCCATCGACCTCACCCAGCTGATGGCCGCCGAGAAAGGCATCAACGTCGACATGGAAGGTTTCAAGGCCAACCTTGAAGAGCAGAAGAACCGTTCCCGTAAGGCCGCCGAGAAAGCCAATGGCGACTGGGTGGTGATGAACGAGAGTGAGCAACCCACCGAGTTCGTCGGCTACACCGACATGAGCTGCGAGAGCCACATCCTGCGTTTCCGCGAAGTGGTGGCCAAGAAAAAGACCCACTTCGAGATCGTCCTCGACAAGACTCCGTTCTACGCCGAGATGGGCGGTGAAGTGGGCGACACTGGCACCCTGACTTCCGAAAACGAGACCATCAAGATATTGAACACGGTGAAGGAGAACAACCTCGTCATCCACATCACCGAGCAGCTGCCGCAAAACCCTGAGACGACATTCACCGCCGCCATCGACGTGGAGCGCCGTCAGCGCATCGCCAACAACCACAGCGCGACGCACCTAATGCATGCCGCCTTGAGAAGGGTTTTGGGCACGCATGTCGAACAAAAGGGCTCTTTGGTCGACGACCAACGTCTGCGCTTCGACTTCAGCCACTTCTCCAAGTTGACGCCTGAAGAAATCCGCCAGGTGGAGAAAATCGTCAACCAGAAGATCCGTGAGAACATCCCGAACGTGACCTACGCCGAAATCCCGATCGACGAGGCTAAAGCCATGGGAGCCACGGCTTTATTCGGTGAGAAATACGGCGACAAGGTGCGCGTGGTGGTCTTCGACAAGGACTATTCCATGGAGCTCTGCGGTGGCTGTCACACCAGCGCCACGGGCAACATCGGCATGTTCAAGATCGTCAGTGAAGGCGCCATCGCCGCCGGCATCCGCCGCATCGAGGCCATCACCGGCGAGGCCGTGGAGCAATACCTTGACGAGCAGCTCGACCTCATCGGTCGCCTGCGCGAGTGCGTCAAGTCACCCGACCTGGTGAAGGCCGTGACCTCGCTCAACGAGCAGAACTCAGCCTTGAAGAAAGAAGTGGAGCACATGATGCAGGAGAAGGCCCAAGCCATGGCCGAGCGTCTGCACGAGAAAGCCCTCGACCACGAGGGTTACAAACTCATCATGGAAACCCTGCCCTGCGGTGGCGACCAGTTGCGCAACATCGCTCTGATGTTGAAGCAGATGAACGAGAGCACCATCGCCATCCTCGGCTCCGTGGCAGAGGGCAAGCCTTCGCTCTGCCTGTTGCTGCCCGAGGCCTTCGCCGATGCCAAGGGCTTGGATGCCACCAAGCTCATCCGTGAGGTGGCCAAGGAAATCCAAGGCGGTGGCGGCGGTCAGAAGACCCTCTGCGTGGCTGGCGGCCGCAATGCCGATGGATTGCCTAAGGCAATGCAGATGCTGAGGGAGAGAATTTGATTCAACCCAAATCCTTTAAAAACGCTATCAGTTTTTGCGTGGCTCGACCACGATGGCTGATGGCGTTTTTCACTTCGTGGCCCAGCTCGGCGAAGGTCTGGTCATAGCCGTCGGGCTGGAAGATGGGGTCGTAGCCGAAGCCTTCGATGCCGCGCTGCTGCTCGGTGATCTGTCCGTCACAGCGGCCTTCGAAGTAATAGGATTTGCCGTCAAGGTTTAATGCGATACAAGTGCGGAACGCTGCCTTGCGGTTGGTCTGGCCTTGCATGACCGTCAACATCTTATTCACATTGTCTTGATAGCTACAATGCTCACCGGCAAAACGTGCTGTGTACACGCCCGGGGCACCGCCCAAGGCCTCCACCTCGAGACCCGTGTCGTCAGCGAAGCAGTTTACATGGAACTTGTTCGTAACGAAGTCCGCCTTGATTTTGGCATTGCCTTCAATGGTGTCGGCATCCTCGATGATGTCCTCGTGACAGCCGATGTCCTCGAGGCTCAGGACATCATAAAGGCCTTCCATGATTTCGCGCATCTCGCGCAGCTTGTTTTTGTTATTGGTGGCGAAGACGATTTGTTTCATAATGACCAATCTATTGGTTCTATTCCGTTTTGTATCAGATAATTATTCGTTTGCGAAAAATGATGGCAACCGAAGAAGCCGCGGCTGGCGGAGAGCGGCGATGGGTGCACCGACTTAAGGATCAAGTGTTTGAACGGGTCGATCAAGGCCTGCTTGGCGATGGCGTAGTTGCCCCAAAGGATGAAGACGAGATGTTCTCGTTGTTCAGAGAGGGCTCGGATGGCAGCATCTGTAAATTGTTCCCAACCGTGGCGTGAGTGCGAGGCGGCCTGTCCGGCGCGAACCGTCAGCGAGGCGTTGAGCAGCAGTACCCCTTCCTTCGCCCATTTCTCGAGGTTACCCGAACGCGCCATGGGGACGCCGAGGTCGTCGTGCAGCTCCTTGAAGATGTTCTGCAGGCTGGGCGGGAACGGCACGCCGTCAGGCACCGAGAACGAGAGACCATGTGCCTGTCCAGGGCCGTGGTATGGGTCTTGTCCCAAGATGACCACCTTCACCTTATCGAAAGGCGTGAGGTTAAAGGCATTGAAAATCAGCGGTCCAGGTGGATATATAGCATATTGACGCTTCTCGCTAACCAAGAAAGTCTTTAAGTCGGCAAAATAAGGTGCCTCGAACTGCGGACGCAGCACTTGATACCAGCTTTCATCGATATTGGGCTTCTTCACTTCCATTTCTTTAATTTTTGCGCAAAGATGATAATTTTTCCGAAAAAAATGCTTTACTTTGCAAATCAAATTTCAATTCTATGAAGAGAAAACTTGTCATCGCGCTGCTAATTGCCTTTGTTTCAGGCATTGTCATGACTTCATGCGCCAAGAGGACCTGTCCGGCCTACGGCGAATCGTCGAAGTACGTCAAGGAAACGCGTTTTTAATAATTAGGTGTTGGGAGGCATAGCGATGATTGCCCTCAAACCGCAAGTGCTGCGTATGCTTCTGCTCACGCTTTTAGGAGCGTGTGCTTTTTTGTTGCCAGCGCAAAACATTGACATTCAAAGCAACGACGACAAACCTTTGGAAGAGAGGCTGATCTACCAGCGCCAAAACACTTTCAAGTTGGCCATTCATTCCCAAGGATTAGGGATTGGCTTCAAACGCGGGAAAATCAAACGCTTCAACCTCACGCGAAACTGGATCGGCGAAGCGGTGTCGCTGCGTTCACTCAAGGAAATCAAGACCATCACCATTTCGCAATACAACACGCGTCCTTTCATCTACGGCAAACTGAACTATGCCTATGTGCTCCGCTTCGGCTACGGAGAGGACCGGCTCATCTACGGCAAGCCCTATTGGGGCGGCGTTGAAACACGTTGGACCTACAGCGTCGGAGCATCGCTGGCCCTACTCAAGCCCTATTATTACTACGTAATTGGCTATCAACCTGGTGCCAATGGTGAATATATGGAAATTATCGAAGAAAAAACCTTTGAGCCTGGGTTGAACATCCTTGGCAGGGCGGCGTTTACCAAAGGATTCGATGAGATCAAAGTGTCGCCTGGCTTACATGCCTCGGCAGGACTCAGCTTCGAAGTCGGGAGGTCGCGAATACGAGCGCAATCCATCGACTTGGAAGTCAAGGCAGAATGCTTTCCCTTGGGTATCTCCATCATGGATTCTGAGCGAAACAAGCGTTTCTTCCTCACCTTCATGCTTTCATACAACTTCGGCTCAAGATTCTACAAACACTGATAATGAGCCTTTTATGAAGATTACCTTTGAAGCGGCAAAAAAATCCGAAAAAATTTTCCTTTAAATCGTCACAGCATTTAAAAAAAGCGTATTTTTGCAGCCGATTCGATTGCCCAATGGTGTAATGGCAGCACAACTGACTCTGGATCAGTTAGTCTAGGTTCGAATCCTGGTTGGGCAACAAGAAAAGCCGAACGTTTCCGCTCGGCTTTTTCTTTTTCTCTGATTTTCAATTACTTCCCAATATGCATCCTGATTCTTGAGGCGAGGATGTCGACCACTACGGGGCTGGAGCCACGCGGGAGAATGATGTCGGCGGTGCGCTTGGTGGGCTCGATGAACTGCTGGTGCATGGGCTTGACGAAGGTCTGGTAATGACGCAACACATCCTCCCAGGTACGGCCACGCTCGGCGATATCGCGGCGGATGATACGCATCAGGCGCTCGTCGCTATCGGTATCCACAAACACCTTGATATCCATACGCTTGCGAAGCTCCTCTTGGGTCAGCACCATGATACCTTCCACGATAATGACCTCCGTGGGATGCACATAGATGACCTCCTGCGAGCGGGCGCAAGTGACATAGGTGTAAATCGGCATGGGGATGGTCTCGCCCTTCTTCAGGCGGTCGAGGTGGTCGATGAGCAGGTCCCACTCGATGGCATCAGGATGGTCGAAGTTGATTTGCTTCTTCTCCTCAGGCGTCTTGTCGCCGTTGTCGTAGTAGTAAGCGTCCTGCGAAATGACTGATACTGAGTTCTCTGGTAGCTGTCTGACCAGCTCCTTAACGACGGTGGTCTTTCCTGAGCCCGAGCCGCCTGCGATTCCAATGACTAACATAATCTTGAGTTTTTAATTGGCACAAAGATATGGTTTTTCTATCAATAATCATTCATCGGTATCATCGTCATCGGAGACGGTGTATGCACCGTCCCTACCTTCCAGGACAATGACGATTTCGCCTTTTATATCCTTTTTTGAGAAATGTTCAATCACTTCAGCTAAGGTGCCACGGACGTTCTCCTCGTGGATCTTGGTCAGTTCGCGCGAGACACAAACCTTTCGTTCGGGTCCGCAGACCTCAGCCAGCTGCTGCAAGGTCTTGAGCAGACGGAACGGTGACTCATATAGAATGGTCGTATAGGGATACTCAGCCACAGCCTGCAGCTTGGTCTGACGGCCTTTCTTGTGGGGCAGGAAGCCTTCGAAGATGAACTTCTCGGCAGGCAGCCCCGAATTGACCAACGCGGGCACAAAGGCCGTAGGTCCGGGCAGGCACTCCACCTCGATGCCACGTTTCACGCACTCTCGCACCAGCAAAAAACCAGGGTCGGAGATGGCGGGCGTGCCAGCATCCGTGACTAAGGCCAAGGTCTCCCCTGCCTCGATACGGTCGGCCATACGTTCCACCACCTGATGCTCGTTGCGGATATGGAAGGCCGTCATCGGCTTGCTGATGTCGAGATGACGCAGCAGGTTACCCGACGTGCGCGTGTCCTCAGCGAGGATGCTGTCCACCTCCTTGAGGATGCGGATGGCGCGGAGGGTGATGTCCTCCAAGTTGCCGATGGGTGTAGGAACGAGATAGAGCTTCGGCATGGCTTATTCAAACTTGTGCGACACCAAGTCTTTGAGTTTCTGATAGGCTTCGTTGCTGCTGTTCCACTGCAATTCTATCTTCAACTCATTCAGGTATATCATCGCGCCGCTGAGGGTCTTCAGGTCGTTGAGGTTGTCGATGGACTTGTTGTATTTCTCCATGCTACCACCAAACAACTCATTGACAAACAAGAACTTGTCATTGATACCAATGGCTGACTTCAAGTCACGAACGGGAGCCTGCTGCAACTTAGCCGCCAACGTGTTGTCGTCGCCCATCATCTTCTCGCCCAAGGTCTCACCTGTCGACAGTTCAAAGCCAGAGTCGTCCTCGTCGAAGACACCAGCGACGCCTTCCGACGACTGCCGTCCGATCTCCTCCTTCTCGGCCTGTCTCTCCTCGTCCATGAGGGGCATAACGAGGGGATTGTCGGTCACCAGGTCGTCGCCATGCACGCGGTCGCGTTCGGGGATTTCTTCTTCAGGAATCATTTCCATCACATGCACCACTTTGCCGTCCGCTTCCACGATGGGATGGTCTTCCTCGGGCTCGTCCTCCTTTTCAGGAATGTCCTCGAAGCGGAAAAAGAAGCCGTATTCATCGCCTAAGGCGGTGTCATCTGTCTTCTCGGCAGGCGTTTCATCCACAGGGACAACAGGCTGCTCTTCCACAACAGGAAGTTCTTCATTGACGGGCAATTCTTCTGCTATCGGCTGTTCCTCAACGGGTTCAACCTCTGGTTGGGGTTGAACCTCAGGCTCAGGTTCGGGCTCAACAATTGGTTCAGGTTCGGGTTCAAGCTGCGGTTCGGGTTCTTGGAACGGTTCAGGCTCAATCACGGGCTCAGGTTCGGCAGGTGTTTCTTCCTCAACGGGAACAACCTCATCTTGATCTTCCCCTTCAGTCATCATGCCGCCAAAGAGTCCCGACAAGGCTTCGGCATCGAAAGGCATGTCTTCCTCGTTGATTTCGTCGCCCATGTTGACCGAGCAAAGCAGGTCATAAATGGTGTGCGTGCGGTTCATCAGCACATCCAAATCAAGAAGTTCAAGGGATTTTTCGTTTCTCAGGAGGTAATTGACCTGTTGGTATAACAAACTGATTTCGTGTTTGATAGAAACCAATTTTTCTTTTTGATCCTCAAAATTTTCGTTCATATCGGTTTTATCCTTATTTTTGGGTGCTAAATTACAAATATTCTTAATCGATAGAGCATGTTCATAGAAAAAGATTCTCATAATAGATCACAAGGTTGGATTGAGGTGATTTGCGGTTCCATGTTTTCAGGTAAAACGGAGGAGTTGATCCGCCGTTTGAAGCGCGCTAAGATCGCCAAACTGAAGGTGGAAATCTTCAAGCCAGGTGTCGACACCCGCTATAGCGAGGAGGATGTCGTTTCGCACAACTCTACCGCCCTGCATTCCATCCCAGTGGAAAGTGCCAATGAGATTCTTTTCTATGCCACCGACGTGGATGTCATCGGCATTGACGAGGCGCAATTTCTTGACGATGAGTTGCCTAATGTCTGCCAACAGCTGGCCAACCAAGGCGTGCGCGTCATCATCGCCGGCCTCGACATGGACTTCATGGGCAAGCCCTTCGGCCCCATGCCCACGCTGATGGCCATCGCCGAAGACGTGACCAAGGTGCACGCCATCTGCGTGCGCTGCGGCAGTCAGGCACAGTTCTCGCACCGCACCATCGCGGGCGACAAGTTGGTGGTATTGGGTGAAACGGAGAGTTACGAGCCTTTGTGCCGCGCTTGCTACATCAAGGCCCAACAGGAAAGGGAATCACTTGCCCCTACCCTGGACAACGATTAACACCGTGTAAATCAAAATCTTGATATCCAAGGCAAGGCTCACATTCTCGATGTAGAGCACGTCATATTTCAGGCGTTCGATCATCTCTTCGACATTCTCGGCATAGCCATACTTCACCTCGCCCCAACTGGTGATGCCAGGCTTCACCTTGAGCAGCAGGCGGTAATACGGCGCCTTCTCCATGATTTTATCAATGAAATACTGACGCTCGGGACGATAGCCGACTAATGACATGTCGCCTTTCAATACAGTCCAGAACTGCGGAATCTCGTCGAGGCGCACCTTACGCATGAACTTTCCGAACTTGGTGATACGTGGGTCGTCGTCGCTCGACAGCATCGGCGTACCACTCGACTCGGCATCAACCCTCATGCTGCGGAACTTGGCCATATTGAAGGGCTTGCCACCCTTGCCGACACGTTCCTGCACATAGAAGACGGGGCCTTTCGAAGTCGCCTTCACGATGATGGCGCAGGCCAGAAACACCGGCGACAATACGATGAGCGCCAAAGCGGAAGCCACAATATCAAAGGTGCGTTTCACCACCCTCTGCCACACGGGCATCAACTCGGGCGTGACCTGCACCAGAGGCGCCTGCCAGATGGCGGACTGCTTCACGGTGCCAAACACCAAGTCCTGCATGGCGGGGATGATTTTCACGGTGGCGTCCGTCGTGTCGACCACCGTCAGCAGCACCTTCATCGTCTCGACCTCAGAGCGTTCGATGGCGATGATGACCTCTTCCACATTCTGCTCCTTCACAATTTTTTCGATATCGTGATACGAGCCAAGATGCGGCAAGAACTCGCCCAGTTTGTATTCCTTCTTGTCGTACACATTCAGGAAACCGATGACACGACGGCCCGAAGGCTTCACCTCGTCCTCGATCTCCTTAAAAATGGCGCAAGCATTGTCGTTGCTGCCCACGATGAGCGTGTTGAATCCGATTTTCTTCTTCCTGATCCTCGAAATCACCGTGGTGGTGATGATGAGACGAGGGATGTAGGTCATCAGGAACTGGAAGGTAAACAGTGCGATAAACGACTGATAATAGGACTTGTATGAAGCCACCTCATCGTCGAGGATGACCACAAAAAACAACACGACGACACCTAATAGCGTGATGAAGAAAGTCTGTCCGAGCTCTCTCAGGCGCGACTTGAAATACACCTTCTCATAGGCACCAGTGACGGCATGAAGGATGAGCCAACATATCGGGATGATGATGACACCGAGCCAAAAACTGGGCGTGGTGAACGAGTTGGTGATGCGGTCCCAATAGTTGATGTAAAGGTCTTCGTGGGCCTTACGGAAGAAGTAGAACAGCGTCCACGCCAGAATGGAGGCAATCCAATCGGTGAAGAAATAGATGCAGGACAGTCTTTTCTTGTTCATCTTGGACGATAGAATAGTTTCAGGTTATCGAAGTAATAGTATCTCTGCTTGTCGGATTGGACGTATTCATCCTCTCCATAGCCGGGGTCTACCGTCAAGTCGGACGTGAAATAAATCCTGAAATAGGAGGCATTCACATGTTCGTTCATGAAAGGACCGATATTGACATAGATCTTGTTCCAGCGCTGCGGTACGGCATTCACCGTGTCGGTAGGCTGAATATGCAGCAAAGGATGCTTTTGCAGATAATAGTTCTCAAAATACATCACGCCGACAAAGAAAGCGTCATTGCACTTGTAATCGACCTCCAACATGCAATATTCCAAATAGTTGGAATGGAAATCAAAACCTTCTTCATGCGTGGCGACGGCGAAATCAAGCGAGTCGGGAGGCAGCACAATCTTGCCGGAATAGAACGAATTAGGAGAATGCCACGCCTCGGGGCCGTTGATGCGGACGAGGTTCCCCACGGTAGTGTCACTCGAAATCGGCACCAGCGTATTGGTCGTCTCAAAGTCTTCCATCCACCCTTTCTCGACACCGGAACCGATAGGATAATAGTTCAACACTGGTTGCAAGTTGACGATGCTGTCTTCAACGAGGTTTAAACCCTCATAAACCTGAGGCTTATAGAAAGGGTATGGTGCACGTACCGACGACCTCCCATCCACCTTAATACCGCCATAAACGGCCACTTTGCGGGGACCTTTCTTTAAGACGGGGAACGTGGCAGGCAGCTCAAAGCAACCTACGGCATCGTCATCGACATACACCCAGGCATCCGTGATCTTGGAGGTGTTGGCACCATAGACGAAATAATCACAGTTCACCATAATAGTGTCGATATGGATGTAAGCTGGGACAGTTTGCGAACCTTGAAACTTCCTGCACGAGGAGAAGGCCACGGCAAAAACGGCTAGCGCCAAAAAAGCAAAAAAGGTAGATTTCCTAAACATAACGATGGCTTTTAATCAAAACGACAGTGATAGTTTTATATTGTATGAAAACAGCGGTTTATTTCTTCACCTTGGCGGCCGACTCAGCCACGGCGTCGAGGATGCGGTAGGCCAGCTTCAGCACGTTGATGCCGTCGTCGATGGTGACAGCCGGCGTGGTGTTGTGGACGATGGCGCCGTAGAAGCTCTCCAGCTCCGTCTTGATGGCGTTAATCGGATGAATCTCAGGGCGTTCGAAAGTGATTTGTTTCTCAGTGCCGTCGCCAAGGGTGATGGTCGCCGACAAGGGGTTGGTCTCGTCCACCTCGTCGTTGATGCGGATGATCTCGGCCACTTTGTCCAAGAAGTCGACGGCGATGTAGGCGCCTTTCTGGAAGATGCGGGTCTTACGCATGTTTTTCAGCGACAGGCGCGACGCCGTGAGGTTGGCCACGGCACCATTCTCGAACTCGATGCGCACGTTGGTGATGTCGGGCGTGGGGCTGACTATGCTGACACCGCTCGCGCTGATGTGGCTCACCGGCGACTTGACGATGGTGAGCAGGATGTCGAGGTCATGCACCATGAGGTCGAGGACCACGGGGACGTCGGTGCCGCGCGGGTTGAACATGGCCAAACGATGCGCCTCTATGAACAGCGGTTCGCCGATGAAAGGCTCCGCCGCGATGAAGGCAGGGTTGAAACGCTCCACATGACCCACCTGCACCTTCACGCCCGCCTCGTCGGCGAGTTTCTTGAGGGCGTTGGCTTCGTCGGGCGTGGCCACGATAGGCTTCTCGATGAAGACATGCTTGCGTTTCTGCAAGGCCTTGGAGGCACATTCGAAGTGGCGGATGGTAGGCGTGACGATGTCGACCACGTCCACGGCATCAATCAAGTCATCGATAAACGCGAAACGCTTCACGTTCATCTCGGTTTCCACCTGACAGGCCGTCTCGTCGGCGGGGTCGTAGAAGCCCACCAACTCGTATTGTTCTATCTGTTTGATGCAGTTGATATGGATTTTGCCCAGATGCCCTGCACCTAAAACACCGATTTTCAGCATAGAGAAAAAATTTCCGCAAAAATAGTTTTTTTATCGTTCGGTTTGGCGTAATTTCGCACCGCAAAACTCAAAAATGAACACCAACCTAGAAGACAACTACCGTCATAAGGGTCTGCGCATGCAACTCGTAGACCAACTGCGCACCAAAGGCATCACCGACGAGGCCGTTTTGACCGCCATCAACGAGGTGCCGCGCCATGTTTTCCTCGATTCCTCTTTCGTCGAGCTGGCCTATCAGGACATGGCCTTCCCCATCGGCTCGGGACAGACCATCTCACAGCCATCCACTGTGGCTTTCCAAACCCAGCTCCTGCAAGTCGACAAAGGCATGAAAGTGCTTGAAATTGGCACAGGATCGGGCTATCAGGCCTGCGTGTTGGCGGCGATGGGCGCCAAGGTGTTCAGCATCGAGCGGCAGCGCAACCTCTATTTCAAGACTAAGGACATCCTTGAGCAACTGCCCTTCCGCGTGAAGCCTTTCTTGGGCGACGGCTTCGCGGGTCTGCCCACCTACCAGCCCTTCGACCGCATCATCATCACGGCGGGGGCGCCAAACATCCCTGAGGCATTGGTTCAGCAGCTGAAGCCCAATGGCATCATGGTCATCCCCATGGACAACGCCGGAGGCGAAGGCCAGACCATGCTGAAAATCACGAAATCAGAAGATGGAACCCTGAAAAAAGAGGAGTTCGGCGACTTCAAGTTCGTGCCGATGCTAAAGGAGATTGGAAATGACTAAAAATGGTTAGTTCTGATGCGCAGAACACACTGGACGCACAGAGAGACCATAGCAGCGGTAGCAGTAGTCGGGCGTGCCACAACCTGCCGAATAGAAAAAGAAACACCTGCCGAAGTCAGTACTATCCGAGAAGAGCGTACTCGACCAGTAGTAACCTGAACTCCCAACGACCATATAGCCGTTTCCTCGTCCTATTCCAGCGGCAGGAAGGAAAAGACTCACACCATTCGTGGCAGTGAAAAGCTGCCCGTGAACGCCGTTCTGCGTCGTCCAGATGTTCGTCGTATGATTTATGAGTTCCTCCCATTCTGTCTGTGTGGGCATGCGCCAGTCGCCGCCCCATTTGACAATAGCGGCATCGTCTTCAGGTTGCAAGGTAGTAAGGTCGTCAGTAAAGCCGTTTTCGCCGTAAGTGGGATTGTTGCAGTACTTGGTGAAAGTGACAAAGCTGCCGTTGCAATACCGATAGGTGCTCCAACTATAGTCGTTCTTTGGCTCCGTCTCGCCCCAAGCGAAATAATAGCCATAGTCTTCTGACGAAGTGGCACCTACGTTACAGGTAGCCCACAAAGTGCCGCTTGGCAAACCAAGGTCAACATACTCATGACCATTGTAGGTACTATAGCCACCATTACCGCCTCCGCTACTATTATTATTTCCTCCATTTTCAGGGTCTTTCGTACAAGCGGCACAAGCCATCGCAACGATTAGCGTAATGGCTGCAAAAATCCTCGTTACCTTTTTCATACGGAGCACTATCATTATTTGAAGATACTCCCCAAAATAGACCTCACAATCTTGTTTCCAATACCTCGGCCGATGGTCGTAGCCGTAGTGTTGAGGGTCTTCTCGAGGGCTTTCCGTCCCGCCGATTTCTTCGTGCGTGAGCTGGAAGTGGATTTCTTCGCCTTGGTCTTCTCCTTTTCTTTGGCTTCCTTGGCCTTGCGCTTCTCCTCTTCTTCAGCTTCTTTCTGGAGGCGTTTTTCCTCTTGTTTCTGTTGCTCCACAAGCATCTCGTAGGCGCTCTCGCGGTCGAAGCTCTTGTCGTAGACCCCATAGATGCGTGAGTTGCGAATCAAGGCGGAACGCTGGGCGTCGGTGATGGCACCGATTTGGCTCAAGGGGAAGAGGATCTTGGCACGCTCCACGATGCAGGGCGCACCCTTTTCGTCAAGCAATGAGACCAAGGCCTCGCCCGTGCCGAGTTCGAGGATGGCGGCTTCGGTGTTGAAGTTCGGGTTGGCACGGAAGGTCTGGGCTGCCGCCTTCACAGCCTTCTGCTCCTTAGGTGTATAGGCACGCAAGCCATGGAGGATGCGATTGCCGAGCTGGCCCGCGATGGCATCCGGGATGTCGTCGGGGCTTTGGGTGACGAAATACACACCCACACCCTTGGAACGCACCAAGCGGATGACCTGCTCAATCTTGTCGACCAAGGCCTTCGAGGTGTCCTTGAAGAGCATGTGGGCCTCGTCGAAGAAGAAGATGAGCTTAGGCAGCGGCAGGTCGCCGACCTCGGGCAGTTGCGTATAAAGCTCACTCAGCAGCCACAGCAGGAAGGTGGAATACAGTTTCGGATTGAGCATCAGTTTGTCGGCAGCCAACACGTTCATCACGCCCTTGCCGCCTTCGGTCTGGAGGAAGTCGAACACGTTGAACGACGGCTCGCCGAAGAAAATCTCGCCGCCTTCGGCTTCCAGAGCCAGTAATGCACGCTGGATGGCACCCACACTCACCGACGACACCGTGCCATAAGTGGTGGTGAACTCCTTGGCGTTTTTGGCCACATAGTCAAGCATCATACGGAGGTCTTTCATGTCGATGAGCAGCAAGCCGCGGTCATCGGCAATTTTAAAGACGATGTTGAGGATGCCGGTCTGGGTCTCATTGAGGTCGAGGAGTCGGGCAAGGAGCTGCGGTCCCATGTCGGAGATGGTGGCTCTCAACGGATGGCCTTGCTCGCCATACACGTCAAAGAAACGCGTGGGGCAGCCATGGAAATTCGGGTTTTCGATGCCGAACTCGGGGCAGCGCTTCTCGATGAAGCCGCTCATCTGTCCCGCCTGGCTGATGCCCGAGAGGTCGCCTTTCATGTCGGCCATGAAGCAAGGCACGCCCGCCTGGCTGAAGCTCTCGGCCAGCACCTGCAGGGTGACGGTCTTACCCGTACCCGTGGCACCGGCGATGAGGCCGTGGCGGTTGGCCATCTTGCCAATCATATAGATAGGTCCGTTGTCGCAATGGGCGACGTAGAGTTGGTTATCTTCTGTATACATATCGCTTATATTTTATTGATTCTGAATTTGATATATTTGATAGTAAGCCCTTGGTCGAGCCACATCTGTTCGTAGAAGGTGCGGATGGTCTTCACCTCGAGGTTGTCGTCATTGGCATAGAGGTCGTCGGTGGCATAAAGCAACGGCAGACCTTGCGGCTCCACCACGTCATGGAGGGTGAACTCATACATGATGGGGCTGTCGGTCTTGAGGTTGAGGATGCCGTCGGGGCGGACAATCTTACGATAGCGTTCGAGAAACTCCGGCGAGGTAAGACGGTGTCTCGCATTGCGCACGCCCTCGCCAGGATGCGGGTCGGGGAAGGTGACCCAGATCTCAGACACTTCATCCTTGCCGAAGAAATGCTCTATCTGGTCGATGCGGGCACGGAGGAACGCCACATTCTTCAGGCCTTCCTCGTTGCTTTGCTTCAAGCCACGCCAGATACGCGCGCCTTTGATGTCGACACCGATATAGTTGATCTCGGGATGCACACGTGCCAGTCCGACGGTATATTCGCCCTTGCCACAGCCCAGCTCCAGCACGATGGGGTTGTCATTATGGAAAAACTCCTCGTGCCATTTGCCTTGCAGCGGGAAACCCTCGCCCATGATGCGCTCGTAGCTGTATTCGAACAGGTTGGGGAAGGTCTTGTTCTCGGCGAATTTCTCTAGTTTGTTCTTCTTTGACATATCGTCCTATTTCAATATCCAGGCCTTATATTCAGTGTTGGCTCTAATCTCGCGCAATGCGGCGGTGGCTTCCTCGTCGGTGGCATAACGCCCGAACGAGACGAACCATCTCTTGTTACGCAACTCGTAAAACGCGCCTTGATAGCCTTTCGACTTCAACGAGTTGACAAGACGGGCTGCGTTCTCCTCCTGGTCGAAGCACCCTGCGATGATACGGATGTTGGCTTCGGTCGGAGGTTCAACAGGGACTTCACTTGGCGTTTCCGTCACGGTTTCGGCGGGCTTCCATGTGCTCTCATACTCTTCCAGCATGGCATCCCAATCCACTGTATAAGTCGGCAGCTGGTATTTTCCAAGTTCAACATCGACGACGCGCTTCGAAGGCTTACCGAGCCAACTTCTAACATCGATAACCTTGTAATAATCCAGTCCATAAACGACGCCTGCCGCTAGCAGCAATCCCAACAAAACCCACAGCCAGCCGAAGCCGCGCTTGTCGTCCTCAAACGGCTCATCTTTGTCTTCCTTGTCATGCTTGTGCACGGCCTTTTCGTCCACCGTGACGGGCGTGTTTTTGTCTTTCTGCTGTTGTTCGATTTCCGCCTTGATTTCGTCTTTAGTCTTGGAGCGCAGCACCGGCTCAGGCGTGAAGTCGCACAAGCCGAAGGTGTCGGCATTGTAATTCAACGTCTTGTCTTGCTCGAAGACGAGGTCATCGGAAAAGTCGTAATACAAGGTGCCGATTTGTTTCAGCGGGACTTTCTTGCCTTGTTTCAGGGTGCTGAAGCAATCCGAGACGAAAATCGCCAACAGGCGGCGGGCTTCGTCTTTAGACACCGCATTCTTTTCCGCTATATAATTGACCACCAAATCATTATCCTCTCGTAAGTTGGCATCAAAGCTGATTTCGCTCGACGGCATAGCGAAATAATTCGCCACGGGGTTGACCTTGGCCGAAACGGGCTTCTTCACGAAGGCACCCAAGCCGGGCACCACCACGGTGTCGCGGACAAACAACAGTTCTGATATGGCTTCGACGATGGTGATCATCATTCAATCTCTTTGTGCCATTTCTATTGCCTTGGCCAAATCATCGGGGGTGTCGATGGAAATGCTTTCTCCAGCGACGACAGCCATACGGATGGACAAGCCATTCTCAAGCCAACGCAGCTGCTCCAGCGACTCAGCCATCTCCAATGCGGTAGGTTGCATCATGGCGATTTGGCGCAACGTTTCGGTTTTGTAGGCATAAATCCCGATATGCTGATAAAAGCAGCCTTTCTGCAGCCACTTCTCATGGGCCGTATTGCGCATATAAGGAATCGGGTTACGGCTGAAATACAGTGCCTTACCCGTTTTGTCCATCACCACCTTGACCTTGGCGGAGCCAAAAAGGTCTTCTTCCTCCTCCACTCTCTTGACCAACGAAGCCAACTGGGTGTCGTCGCACGAAATCATGTCGACTAAAAGATTGATGTGTTGCGGGTCGATGAAAGGCTCATCGCCTTGGATATTGACAACCGCATCGTACTGTTCTTCGAGTATTTCAACAGCCTCATAGCAACGGTCCGTGCCACTTTGGTGTCGTGGGTCGGTCATCACGTACTTGCCGCCAAACTTCAGCACCTCGTCAGCGATACGGATATCGTCGGTGGCCACCACCACGGCATCCAGTTTCGACTTCCACGCCTGCTCACAGACCCGTTGTATCATCGTCTTCCCTTTGATCATGGCCAGAGGCTTGCCAGGAAAACGGGTCGAGTTGTAACGGGCCGGTATGATTCCTACTACTTTCATATTCAAAATAATCCGTTAAGCGAGCCTTCAATACGGTCGACGACGGTACTCAAATCCTCGGGGTTTTCAAGTTCGATGTTGTCGGTGTCGATGATAAGCAGTTTGCCCTCTTTGTAGCCCTCAATCCACTTCTCGTAACGCTCGTTGAGGTTGGTCAGGTAGCTGATGCTGATGCTCTGCTCGAACTCGCGGTTACGCTTGGCGATGTGACGAATCAATGTGGGCACCGAGGCGCGAAGGTAAATCAGCAGGTCGGGCGGCTGGAGGAACTTCGTCATCAGCTCGAACAGCGACTGATAGTTCTCGAAGTCACGGGTTTCCATCAGCCCCATCGAATAGAGGTTGGCAGCGAAGATATGGGCATCCTCGTAAATGGTGCGATCCTGGATGACGTCCTTGCCGCTGTTGCGGATGTCCATCACCTGACGAAAGCGGCTGTTGAGGAAGAAAATCTGGATGTTGAACGACCAGCGTTGCATGTCCTCATAAAAGCTGTCCAGATAGGGGTTGTGCTCGACCTCCTCATAGTGGGGCGTCCAGTTGAAATGCTTGGCTAGAAGGCCCGTGAGGGTCGTCTTTCCCGAGCCTATATTGCCTGCTACTGCGATATGCATAATGATTCTGTTTTAAGGATGAAATGAAGTTGCTAAAATAAGTAAAAGTCGGCAAAGTTGACGCATTTTTTTGCGAAAAAGCACAATCCGCCTTTTGCAAATCCTATAAAAACAACTTAATCAAGGAGTTAATTATTTCGGTGCCCGTTTCAGCAGGAAGATACCCAACGCGCAGAAGATGAAATTGGGAATCCAGGCGGCGAGAGCTGGCGACAGGCTTCCAGAGATGGCGAACGACTTGGAAATCTGCATGAACAGAATATAAGAAAACGCTATCGTGATGCCTATGCCGAGGTGCATGCCTATGCCTCCCCTCACCTTCCGGCTCGACAAGGCCGCGCCGATGAGCGTGAGGATGATGACCGCTGCCGGTGCCGACATGCGGTTGTGCATCTCCACCTCGTATGCCTTGACGCCCTCCGAGCCCTTCTCTTTCATGCTCAAGATGTGGTCGCGCAGCTCGAAATAATCCATCTCCTCAAAATCCTCTTTCATCTTGTATAAGTCAGTGGGATACAGGTTGATGATGGTGTCGTAATTGCGCCCTTTCAGGAGTTGCTCCTCGTTACCGTTGATATGGCGGACCGCATAAGGGTCGAAATACCAGCTGTTGGGAGCTATGGTATCATGATAAAGCACATCGCCCATCGCCTTGTATTTCAGCTCGTTGCCATCGTACTTCTCCCATGAGAACTTGTAGCCGTATTGCCTTGCGATGTTGTAGCTCTCCACATAGATGAACTCGTCTTTGGCAATCTGCACATGCACGTTACGTCCTGCGCTCTGGCTCAGCCGCTCCATATATTCGTCCTTGAACTGCCGCCTGATTTCATTGGTCTTAGGTATCAAGAAGTTACCGAAATACAATGACATCAAGGCAATGGTCACGGCGGCCATCATATAGGGGACGAGGAAACGCCAAAAGCTGATGCCGCTGCTGAGGATGGCCACAATCTCGGTGCGCGCCGCCATCTTGGAGGTGAAAAACACCACGGCGATGAAGGCGAAAAGGTGGATGAAGAGGTTAATATAATAAGGTATGGACATGATGTAATAGTCCACAACCACCCTTCCCAAAGGCGCGTTGTGCTTCAGGAAACTGTCGATGTTCTCCGACAAGTCGAAGATGATGACGACCAAAATCAGCATCGAGATGGCGAAAAAGAACGTCCCGATGTATTTCTTGAAGATATATGCGTCAATTTTTCTCATTTACAACCTTCTATTCCCGACATCAATCATAAACATCATAAGTCATCGCAAGGCGTAATCCACAGTTGGAGACTCCTATCACATTCGAGATATAGTTCCTTCTGCTCACCCTGCAAAAAGACTGGTCGTAGGTCCAACTGCCTCCGCGCATTATACGATGTGCCCCCTCATCGGGTCCCGCAGGGTTGGTCTGCTCTTCGGGCTGATATTGTCCTAGCCAGTCGTAGCACCACTCCCACAGGTTCCCACTCATGTCGTAAATGCCAAGCTCATTCGGTTTCTTTGTGCCGATTTCATGCGTCACCCCTCCAGAATTGGCTCCATACCAAGCCACCTCGTCTATATCATTGCTGCCGGAATATTTGTAGCCCTTGCTCCTGTTTCCACCCCGTGCCGCATATTCCCACTCGGCTTCGGTAGGCATCCGTATTTCAAATTGATAATCCAAGATCTCGTTCAGGGCAGCAATAAATTCTTGGCACATGTCCCACTTCACGCAATCGACAGGCAATGGCACATAGCCGTGAATCATGGACGGGTTGGTACCCATTACGGTTTTCCATAATTCCTGTGTCACTTCCGTCTGACAAATGTAAAATGTTGACAAATTAACCTTATGAACGGGATATTCACTTTCATCCGGGTCCTCAAGCCCCTGTTCCGCCGTAGCCCCCATTTCAAAAGTACCTCCTTCCACCAAAATCATTGTAAATGTGGAGCCATTAACGGTAATGACAACCGTGGTGTCGGTACGAAGCACTTCATAAGTCTTTTGGATATCCGGTTCCTTTGTGCATGAACACAGGATAACCGCCGTTACTACGACCAGAAACAAAAGCCATACACGAACAACACGACTCTGCATAACGCGACTATCTATTAAGGGTTGAGAAGACATGATACTGTATCGAAAACGACAAAAGACCCAACGCATTGAGGAGTAAATTCGGTATATATAACAAAACGGCAAACAGTGCATGACAGCGATAAATGTTCTGCATATTGCCTAGCGAAGGGAACATCAGGCTTAATAACGAACGACGGCGTTGTTGCCTCTTGCTGATGAAAATGAATTCCCAGTAATAGCGTCCCAAACGGAGTCCATGGCCAAGCTTTTTCGGATGAGTCTCCATGAAACCAATATAACGCAGAAAACGTTCCCCGTCCTTGCCCGGCAGCAGCTCTGCGATATTGATACGACTGGTGACAGTGGGAAACTTGGATTGCATTCGAGCGCAAACGGCCCCTACAACACGTTCCAGGTTATAATGCTTTGCCCTATTGATTAAGATTGCCAACTCGTCGTCATCAAATCGATCCATCAGCAGGGCCAAATCGCGGTACCACTTGTCGCCTTCAAGGAAATGAAATGTCAGATGCGACGCTAAATACAGCCATCGGTCAACGTCATCAAGCACCGACACCACTTCATCGGCAGCTTTTATTCTGGATATTGCATCTTGGTTAAAGCCATTAATGGTAGCAGAGAAGAACTTTTTAGTTATAAGTGCCAGATGTACGTCGACATTGGGTTTCCGCTCCGATTGAGAAAGCATGGAGACTTTCCTTTTCTTTCGCAATGCCGCTTCGTCAAGAGCAAACGAAAACTCCGGCCGATAACCGTCATCCTGCAACATTTCTATAAAGTCCAACGCCTTTTCCGCAGGGACGACAAGCAAATCTATGTCTTTCAGCTCACGATCCAACGTGTCCGAATAGAGGAAGCGCATCAGATCTATGCCCTTTAGCGGGACTATCCCGAAACGTCCCTTTGCCTTTGCGCATATTTGGTCAAAAGCATCAAGACAAATCAGTGCCTGCGCCTGTTGAGCGAAATCAGTTGCCGTTACGTTGTACGTAGTTTCCATTTTCTATCTGAACAATATTGAAATCCTCGTTCTCAATCATCATCAGGTCATGGCTAACACAGATCACCAAATGCTGCTGGGCAAGGTTATTCATGACCTCGCGAATCAGGGCCACCGTATCGCTATCGATATTACTCGTTGGCTCGTCGAGTATGATTACCGATGGGTCACCAACCAAGGCGCGTATCAAGGCCAAACGTTGTTTCTCACCCGACGAGAGCGCGCGACCTTTAGCTCCTATACCCAGCGACAAACCACCTGAATCATCAATCAGATAGTCCAAAGCGAACCGATGAAGATAATCTTTGATGACCTTGTCGCTTATGTCACGTCCCATGGCGATATTGTCAAACAGCGTGCCTTGAAACACAAACGGTTCCTGCTCAACGATGGCAAATTGCGTCAGAAGCGATGCCGCAGCATAGTCATTGATGTTTTTCCCGTTGTAAAAGACAGCACCCTCTTTGGGTTTAAACAAACCCATTATCAAGTTGATGGTCGTGCTTTTCCCTGTGCCGTTTGGACCTGTTATTACATTGAGACGGCCTTTGGAGAGCGTCAAATCGGCATGATCAAGAATGTTGGTGCGTTTGGATTTTTCTTCGTTTTTCTCTTGTCTGTCATACCAATATGAAAGGTTGCGGAGTTCAATGTCCTCAATTTGTTCGTTCCATGAAAGACCTGCATCCGAAGGCACCTCCATCTGAAGCACCAACTGCAACCGTGAGATGGAACTTTCAGTGTTGGCAAGTTGCTGGTATCCGCCAACAAGTTTGAGGATCTCACCTCGTATCAGAAGAATCACGGCAGGAAACGACAGCACAATCCCTATATCGATATATCCATCGCCGTTCGACAGAAAAACCATAAACACGATGAACGCGATATAGGTCAGTATCTCCACCAAAATCGACTGCGCCGAGCCGTACAATTTATGCCTTTTGCTCACCTCCGAGATGGTGTCGAAGGTCTTGGTCATTTTCTTTTTATAATAACCCTCGGCGCCGTACACATGAAAAATCCTATTCCCGAGCAGCCATTCGTTGAAGTATTGCAACAACGAACTCATTGCATCATTTTGCTGTCTATGAAAATGCTTCAATTTGGCTCGCATCAAAAGGCTGACACCAACGACCACAAGCATCATCACCGACACCAATGCCACCATACGGGGTGACATCACTATCAACAACACAATGGCAGAGACTATGGTGACAGGGGCTTGGATGAACGAACGGTAAATCATGGGTATCAAGCCGCTTGTCATCGACGTCTCTTTCGTCATGCTGAACGCCGTGCGGTTATCCAGATTATCCGAAATGGTGTCTATGGAAAAGGCAAGCATCTTCGAAAGGTATTTCATGCGTATGTTGTATTCCACGTCGATCACCGCGAATGTGGTTACGATGCTAACCCCTTTGTGCAACAACAGATTGATGAACAGAATCAAAATGATGAGAAGGAAATTCTCTCGAGTTACAAGACTTAAGACATCGCGTCCCGCTCCGCTGATGGCACCTTGGAAAAAATAGATCGCCACTGCCGGGAAAAGACCTAGCACAATTTCCAAGAGCATGACCACAAACAGCAAAAGATGATAACGCTTTGCCATCTGCCAAGCGAATTTCAGGACACCCCATTCACGGCGCAAGCTTTCGCGTGACAGCTTGTCAGAATTGGAAGAACGACTCGATGATTTGCTTTTTCTCATTATACTCCTTTTTTAAGAATCCAGACCTATGCAGGGTCACTGACATAGGCGCATACCTATCAAGCAGGCAGTCCTTGCACAACGGCAACTCCGTGTCCTTGTGGCGCCAATGCAACATGCGGAAGTTGCGGGCAGCGCTGTTATTCAGGACTTCGCTGTATGTGTTGTCAAGCAACGAACCCACGACACACTCTCCCGTATAATCAAAACTACACAAGGTTGCATCTCCATTCCACAAAATGCTTAGCCCTTCGAAAGCATGCATGCACCTTTGATGTCCTGGCCCGAGATGGCCTGCCAAATCGCCTGTCATGGGCATACGAGGCCAAGGAAACCGGCTGCCCAGAAGAATCCCATTCAACTGTGAATACCGCTTATAAAGCATATCGCAACATGCCACGACATCATCTACATGGTCAACAAAGACACTATCCATGACGATGGTTATGTTGAAAAACATCTTATGGCGGGCAAACACTTCATTTATCGCATCCAAATTGTTCAACGTGTCGCCATAGTTTGCTCCGACTCTAATACTCTCATAATACGCCTGGCCGAGCAGATCGGCTGAAAAGTTGACCGCGACACGCTTTGCATCAAGCAAGGCATCCCATTTCGCTTCGTCAGCGACGGTACAATTGCTATATAAATTAACTGCCACATGCCTTTGGGTCAATTCCTCCACAAAACTTGTCAGGTTCGGGTTCAGTAATGGCTCGCCATGCATGTGCAAATAGGCAAGCTTGAAAGGGATGTCAAGATTTGCCAGCACACGATGGAAAGTATCCATGCTCATGATGCCCGACGGTCGCATGGAGCCCGCCGAAACACCATGAGGGCAGCATGAACAGCGGAGGTTACAGATGCTGGCCGTTTCTATGTTGATATGTTGAGGCAGGTTCGGCTCATAGCCCGGACGCAAATACTTTCCATTAAGCGAGCGTTGCCAGCTGCGCATCTTGTCCTTTAGTTTCCGCATGGCACACCTCCATTTCTACTGACTTGTTTATATGAAAGGCAGGTCCCCTGACATAAGCGCCGATGAAATAGGAAGCAGCCACTGCAGCGTTCCAACAAAGGCTGTGACTGCAATGCACCGACTGCCTTGCCGAAAACGCCACGCAGGGTTTCCCAGTCCAGGTCATCGTCAAAAAGTATGCCCGGTTCATCAACGCCCAAACATGGAGAGAAGCGTAAATCGGTCGACAGCGAGAGATTATGCATGCCCCCATCTTCATTGACATTGCAAAATGTCGCATTATGATTATGCCGTAGGATATCAAGCGCCAAATCTTCAGGAAACACGCACAATGGAACAGGCTTCGCTATAGAGACACGAATATTGTTTTCGCTGCCTTGCTCCAAAACACTTCTCAGATGTGGCACCATCGCTTGAATCGCCTCGACATGGACAAAGCTATTGCTGCCCGTATGGCTCGGTATGGTAAACGCAACATTGAGGGCGTCTATGCCATGCTCTTTCGCTATCTTGAACCATTCATCATAATGGTTCTCTTCACCATCGCCAAAGATGTTACCACGCAGTATAATGTCAATGCCTTTTTCGTGGCACAGCCGCAGGTTGTTTCGGAAAGTGGACATCAAACGCTTGTCACGGAACAATTCATCTGTAAGATGCACATGCAGCTGACCTATGGCATCATTCCCTACATTCAACACCGCATCGGGTAAACGCACACTGAGATTGGTGGCAAAATACATCTTCATGCCACGTCGCTCGGTTTCCCGAATCAGCCAATCCATATTCTCATACAGCAACGGCTCACCCCCACATGGCAGCAACGACTGCACATTTTGGCGCTGCGCCCACAACAAGACACGTTCCATGTCTATCTTTGAAATGGACAGCTTCTGCAACTCCTTGGAAAAGCAATATGGGCAATGCAGGTTACAATGACCGGTGACAAACACCATCAGTTGTCGGTGTTCTTCCGGCATCCGATGATACACAACACCATCCAAGTCAGCCCTCAGGCCAGGAAAATGATACCACAATGATTCGATGACATGTTGGGAACTTGTCTTATCCAGACCATCAAGGTCTTTACGCATTTCATCGATAAAAACCGAATAAAACTCCGCAAGACCACCAAACGTGGAATACTTCTCGGGCGATGCAAGCGGTGTCACCTTCTCATCATAGCCATCGCGCAATACAGGCATCCACTGACGGGCGGCATCGGCCATCTGTACGGTCAGTTCGCCGTCATCATGAAAGGCGGCAAAAAACAAGTCGGCATGTGCCGGAAACGACATGACGATTTCGTCAATGGCCACACGCCGGAAGTTAATGTCCCGACTATCCAGCAAGGTCTGTATTTCGTCTCTGGTCATGGTTCAAAAAAAAGAAAGGTTTATTCTGTTGCAGTCGCCATAAAACAAATAATGGCATGGAACCGAGTCGCAAATATAGGAAATCGTATCGACAAAATGATGCGCATCGGCATTAGTGTTGGCCTTATTGGTCAGTTTTAGCATTTTTTCAAACAACGTATCTCTTTGCATAGGCTTGAGATACGGCTCTATAATAGCTCCGTCCCGTTGCAACAGAAAAACAGATTTCAGAGGCACATTTAGCGGCGGACGTTGCGGCAGCTGTGACACCACGTCTATTTTCTTCTTGTGGTCTTGCTTCTTGTCAACGTAACATTTAACCGGAAACAGCAAAGAGCCAACCATCGCCTGTTCTCCCTTCAAGTAAACCAGCACCAGATCGTCCCCTATGTAAGCGGCCCCTTTTTTGACGAGTTCCATACATAAAGAGGACTTCCCCATGCCGCTGTCTCCAGCGAACAACAATGCCTGCCCCTCGATTGCCACCGAGGAAGCAAACAACAGGTAGCACCCATACTGGCTTCCTATGACATTGACCAGCATCGACGGCAGGCCATCGGACATTTCGTTATGTCCGTCGGAGTACACATAGGTAACATGCTCTTTTGCATCATGTTTTATTTGCCATTCGCCATTCTCTGGCACGAAATAATCCACCTGTTGTGACACATCTTTATAGCAATGCACATTGCATGTCCCCGAATACTTGGGTCTCTCTTTGTTGCGGCCAAAGAAAGACCAGCGGCGGCGAGGCATCGAGCCTGCCACGCCAAGACATGGCGCAATCCACCGCAGGGTTGCTTCCGACGGGATTTCACATTGGTTGGATGCACATACCACGATGCGGTGAACCACTTTCGTATCGCCACTCACTTCATGATGAGCAAATACTCGTTTTAAATCCTGCAAACACGCAGAATCCTCGTCATTGTATCCGCAAATCTCAATACAGAGATGGGCAATCTGCACGACAAATGACGTTGACGAACACATGCTATCAATTGGTTTTTAACAATGAAGTGTCTAATGTGGAACGGTCGCCAAAATTAAAGATGGAGAAAGGCACCCGCTCGCTTATCTCGTACATGGTGGCGAGCCACTGCTGCTTGTCGTATTGCATCATCATCCCGTTTGATGCATCCATAAGTTGCTGAAGAAGTTCTATCGAAGGGCGTGGTTCAACTGTAGATGTCGGCAACCCGCTCTGTCGCACCAAATACGCCGCTGCCAATGGTGCCGAAAGGCAATAACCGGTCTGCATTTCCTCCGGGACATCGACATTGCTCTTTTCTTCAGCGTTGTTGACATGCAATTTTGCCTGAAACAAAAGAGCGCCTACCATAGGTACGCCATCTTTCATATATATGAGCACGATATCATCGCCCATAAAAGAAGCTTTTTGCCTTGCCAAGTCAGTGCTCAGCGTCGACTTGCCGCTACCACTCTTCCCAAGAAACAAAAAAGCTCTGTCACAAAAACTGACTGCTGCACCGTGGATAAGGAATCGTCCATAGATGGTACTGACTACATGTATGAGCAACGGTATCGCACTAAGCGGACTGGCAAATTCGTTTTCTCCGGTCGTGCCTTTTCTGGACGGATGGTGATGCAGCACATAATTGATTCTATGTTCCGATGGCCGACAACAAATCCATGATTTATCCTGCATCAAGCCATAATAATATTCTCCGCGTTTTCGTGATACATAGCAAGACGCGAGGCCAAAAGTGTCGAAATTCGTCAAAACGCTGATGCGTCGTCGACCAGGGTGCACTTCCGGTTCGATGACACCATGACGTTTTGACTGCCAAAGCAACTCTGCATCCTTTGGCATGTAAAACGATGCCTGTCTTTTCAATACCACGGTACAATCTGTTTCCTTATCGGAATCAGCATGATGATATTTGAAAAAACCATCAAGATCACTTATATCACTTTCCAACTCGCTTTCAAAACGGATTGCAATATCTGCGATCTGCACCCGCATTGAATATTCTGCCATGATGGTGAATCAATGGTAATAATACAGCGTTGTATAGTAAAGTTTGTAATAAAGCGTGGTGTAGTACAACTTGTAATAAAGTGTGGTGTAGTACAACTTGTAGTAACCACTTCCCTGAACGAGGTTCATTGAGCTGTGCTTAACAGTCTCTGGCTGTACGTAGCACTTTTTTTGTTTTACTGGATTCATGATAATATAGATTTAAGTTGTTAAGCTGTTATTTCTTGTATCAGGATATCAAATTCATTTCCTTCCATTTGGCTATTTGAGCTTCCGCATCGCTACGCACCGCATCCGCATCGGCAATGTCATACTCCTCCAAAATTTGCGCAACAATCTCATCCATAGATTTATTATCGCAGACTGCAGCCCAGATGGTACTGGCCACTTCGTTGAAGGTATAATAATCACCAGTGTTTGTATCGACTGCCACCACACGGTCGCCAAGTTGTTTCCAAGAAACATTCTCTAAAACGTTCATAGTATTATAATTTTACATTTTTGCAATCAATTAGATTTTTGGCCAGACAACCGGCATTGCATGATAAGGAATTATGCAGGTTGCAGGTGGCACATTCAATTCGACGGCCTAACATCCGATAAGGCGCGAAACGCATTTCAAACCAAATACAAGCGTCGTTGTAGCTTTCGAACTCCGAAAAATGTTTCGATCCGAGTGTCGCCAGCGGAAGGCAATAGATGACTTCCCCGTCAGGTGTGATATCGAGTCGGCTCTGGCAGCCCGATTGCAACTTTGAGCCACAGCGCCACAAGATGCCCAATTGCTCGTCGGTAAAGGCACAAGTAGGTATGCCGCATTCGTAGTCCAAATGCACATCCACTTTTGCCGCCTCTTGTGCCAGACGAGTCACCTTGGCTGCAACGACAGCGTATTGGTCGTCCTCAAGCGCCATGTTTGTCTGGTTATAGGTCGGAAGCAAAAAGCCCACTTTTATGTTGTTGTTCAAATGGAACCGTTGGGTGTATTCCAATGCCCACATATTGTCATCCTCATCAGGCATCACATTGAATGTAAGACTGGCTTTTTCTTTCAGCACTTCAAGCGCAGCCGTTATGTTTTTGCGTTGTACGCTGTTCCAATGTGCAGGGTCGTTCACGTTCACCACCCAGTTTACGGGAAGGTCAGCGACTTTATTGGCCAACTCGACCGCGCGGGGTGTTGCAAGATTCGAGAAGACGGTGATTTCCATGCTCTCTTCCAGGAGACGTGCAACCATCCATTCGATGTCAGGATTCAAGGTGGGTTCTCCTCCCATCAGGTGAAAGATACGGTCTGATGGTCCTTTTTTCACCCACTCCACGATGCCGTTAAAACAATCCCGCGTCATCGTGAGACGAGGATTCTTGGGATACATGATGTCTTTCCCGAAACAGTAGCTGCAATTATAGTTGCAGTAATTTGTCAACATTAAATTCGGCATATCCTTTCCTCCCTTATTTTATTGATTTGAAACTACGGCAACCGCCCTGACACAGGCCGTGCAACATGAATTCACAGTCTTTACACTCCGGACGCACACCATATTCGTTGCCGATTTCCTTAGCTACTTGCTCCTGCAGCAATTTGGTAAGATCGTTTTCGTTGTCTGCATCCAAGGCATTGACATAGCCTAATTGGAACAACGGGAAGCAATTCCATGTTTGCAGCCCCGGCCCAATGTCAATGGCTGAACCGCAGCAGAACTCCATCTGCGAACCTTGACGCAACAGGTGTCCACGCTGTTCGTCATTGAACATGCAAGCCTGGAATCCGCAGTCCATGTTCATGGTTATCTGACGTGCCGCGGCCTGGTCCACACATTTTATGAAATACTCTCCTGCCTTCTTGTATTCGTCAGGCATGATATACTGGTTTCCGCCTTGATAGATAGGCAATGCGATTCCCGTACGGATAGTGCGGCTCAACTGATATTTGTCAATCATGTCGAACAGAAACGTCGGGTCGGCATTAAGGTCAAAAATGGTAAACGACAAAGCACTAATCTCATGGAATTTCTCAAAAAACAATTCAAGATTACGATACTGGTCGTCTCTGTAGGTATTCCTTTCCCCGACATTTACGATAAAATTCATGTACTCAATCGACGCCGGCAATGCCTCGACATCTTTGGGCAAAGGATTGGTCGCACTAGTAAAAATTTTACATATGATATGACGGTCGTGCAGGAGATTTATTACCTCCGCAAGGTGCGGATACAAAAACGGTTCTCCACCCAACAGGCCGACAGCCTCGAAACCATTATGGTAATGGTCCAACAGTTTGGTAATATCCTCCACTGTCAAGATCTCGTTGCTGTCTTTTCTCTGCGCCAGAACTTTTCGGGCAAAGCAAAACGGACAGCCGCGATTGCAACGATGTGTCAAGTATAAATTTGCCATAACTACTTTTTTATTCTTTAGGGCCCTTGTCTTTACGGTGTTTCAATTGACCTTGAAGAACAGAAACCCAATAACAATATTTATCATTTTCACCTATTTTGTCCATCGATTCCAGGCGATGGGCCGGTGTCAAAAACATATCTTTACCGTTACACGTCACCCATGCATGCCCTCGTTGTCGAATATCATCCCCCCGCACATGCTGAATGATATTAATCTTATAATCGCCTTTCAGATGCAACATCTTACAAACCGCATACACGACTTCCGATGCAACTCTACATCGCCCCCAATGTTCATTATCGTTTTTTTTCATCATTCACACCTGTTGGGACTACTATTTATGCCAAACTCTCAAATCATGTAGTATCTGCAGAATATGATTATGACGCTGCAAATATATAATATAAATATTAAAAAAACACCTTATTTGCTTTTTTTCTTTCAGAAAATTTGGAAATAGCTGAAAACCGTTGGCGTCATTCGATTGACGCATATTTACCTCACCCTATTTCCCTTGGTTTTATTTCGGGGCCTTCTTCAGCAGAAACACCCCTAACACCAAGAAAATGATATTGGGAATCCACGATGCCAAGAAGGGCGACAAGCTTCCAGAGATGGCGAACGACTTGGAGATTTGCATGAAAAGGATATAAGCAAAGGCAATGGCGATACCGATACCCAAGTGCATCCCGATACCGCCCCTCACCTTGCGACTCGACAAGGCCGCACCGATAAGGGTGAGGATGATGACAGCCGCAGGCGCCGACATGCGTTGGTGCATCTCCACCTTGTATTCCATCACGCCCTCCGAGCCCTTCTTCTCCATCGCCTTGATGTGGTCACGCAACTCAAAAAAGTCCATCTCCTCAAAGTCTTCCTTCATTTTAAAGAGATCGGTGGGATAAAGATTCATCAATGTACGAAAGTTGCGTCCCATCTCAAGTGTCTCCTTGTCGCCATCTATGGTACGGATGGCATAGGGGTCTATGTTCCAACTGTTGGGAGCCACCGTGTCGTGGTATAACACATCCGACATCACCTTGCTTTTCAACTCGTTACCATCATACTTCTCCCAAGAAAACTTGAGGCCGTAGTCCTTTGAAGCGCTGTATCTCTCCACATACACGAACTCGTCCTTCCCTATCTGCACATGCAAATGGGTCCCCGCCGTCTGGCTCAGCCGCTCCATGTATTCATCCTTGAACTGTCGTCGTATCACATTCGTCTTGGGAATCAAGAAATTGCCAAAATACAGCGACATCAAGGCGATGGTCACTGCCGCCATCATATAGGGCACAAGAAAGCGCCAAAAGCTGATGCCGCTGCTGAGGATGGCCACAATCTCGGTGCGCGCCGCCATCTTGGAGGTGAAGAACACCACGGCGATGAAGGCGAACAAATGAATGAAGAGGTTGATATAATAAGGTATGGACATGATGTAATAGTCCACGATCACCCTGCCCAAAGGCGCATTGTTCTTCAAGAATCTGTCGATGTTCTCCGACACATCAAAAATGATGACAACTAGGATAAGCATCGCAATAGCAAAGAAAAACGTGCCGATGAATTTCTTGAAGATATATGCGTCTATTTTTCTCATTTTCTTTTTGACTGCGGGACGCGAGACTTATAACCTCCTGGTTACTTTCTGCAGCATCACGTCGCGCCACTCGGCGAAGTCGCCAGCGATGATGTGTTTCCTCGCCTCGCGCACCAGCCAGAGGTAGAAGCCGATGTTGTGGAGGCTGGCGATCATGGGGCCGAGGATCTCGCCCGCGACGAACAGATGACGCAGATAGGCCCTCGTATATTGTACATCGACGAAAGTTTCGCCGTTGGGGTCAACGGGCGAGAAGTCCATCTTCCACTTCTCGTTTTTCAGGTTGATGATGCCTTCGGAGGTGAAAATCATTCCGTTACGGCCGTTACGTGTGGGCATGACACAGTCGAACATGTCGACACCACGCGAGATGCCTTCTAGGATGTTGGCTGGTGTGCCCACACCCATCAGATACCTTGGCTTGTCTTTGGGCAGAATCGTGTTCACCAACTCAATCATCTCGTACATTGTCTCGGTTGGCTCTCCCACGGCCAAACCTCCGATGGCGTTGCCTGCGGCGTTCTTCGAGGCGATGTATTCCGCCGACTGCTCGCGAAGGTCACGGTAGACACAGCCTTGAACGATGGGAAACAGCGCCTGCTCGTAGCCATATTTCGGCTCGGTGGCGTTGAAACGCTCGATACAGCGGTCAAGCCAGCGGTGCGTGCGTTCCATCGATGGCTTGGCATAATGGTAGTCGGCGGTGCCAGGGGTACATTCATCGAAGGCCATCATGATGTCGGCCCCGATGCTGCGCTGGACATCCATAACGTTTTCGGGCGTGAACAGATGCCTTGAGCCGTCGATATGCGACTGGAAGGTGACGCCCTCCTCTTTCATCTTTCGGATGCCCGTCAGCGAAAACACCTGGAAGCCACCGCTGTCGGTCAGGATAGGTCTATCCCATCCATTGAACTTATGCAGGCCGCCCACCGTTTCCAACACCTCCAAGCCAGGTCTCAGATACAGATGATAGGTGTTGCCCAAGATAATTTGTGCCTTCACCTCGTCGCGCACATCGCGCAGATGACAGGCCTTTACCGTGCCCGCCGTGCCTACCGGCATGAAGATCGGGGTTTCGATGGGACCATGGTCGGTAAGAAGGACGCCAGCACGAGCGTTACTTTTCGGGTCATTGGCTGCAATAGTGAAATTCATCGCTTTATTTTTGTGCAAAAGTACGACTTTTTTCCCAACAAATTCTTATCTTTGCAAATCAAAATCTAAACGAGCCGTGCAAATCAGTTTTTTATACAACAACTTAAGTTTCATCATCTTAATCGTTTTCGGGGTCACCCTTATCATCCAACTGCTTTACCATTGGGGCTTTTTCACGAAAGTCGCCTTCTATAAGCGAAACGCGCGCCCGAAACTCGACGAGGAGCTGGAGCCTGTCTCCATCGTGCTATGCGCCCGCGACGCCTACGAATACCTCGTTGACCTGATTCCGGCTTTGCTCAAGCAGGACTATCCCGACTTTGAAATCGTCGTGGTGAACGACTGCTCCGACGACGAGACTGAGGAATACCTGAAAGACCTGGAGCGTAACGAGTCGCGTGTGAAGCCCGTGCAACTCAAGCAGCACCTCAACTTCTTCAACGGCAAGAAGTTCCCGCTGTCGATGGGCATCAAATCGGCGAAAAATGACCTCATCATCTTCACCGACTGCAACTGCATGCCCGTCAACGACCAATGGCTGCGTAGCGTGGTGAACCGCTACAACAACCGCACGGAAATCGTCATCGGCTATTGTCCTTACGTTCAGAAGAAAAGCGCGCTGAACCGCATCATGCGTTTCGACGCCTTGCAAAACGGTCTGCTCTACCTCTCCGCCGCCCTCTGCCATCATCCCTATATGGGCATCGGCAAGAACCTCTCGTATCGTAAGGAGCTGTTTTACAGAAAGCAAGGCTTCATCTCGCATTACACGACCTCCGTGGGCGACGATGACCTCTTCATCAACCAAGCCGCCACTAAGAAGAACACCGAGGTGCTCATCGACGCCGAAGACGCCATCCTCGCCACGCCACCCAGCACCTTCCATCTGTGGGCGCGACAGAAAAGCAGCCGCTACTCCACCATCCCGAAATACGACGGCTCTTCACGTCTGATGCTGAGCGTATTCTACATCTCCCAGTTCCTGTTCTACGCCTCTTTCATCGCCCTGCTCGCCCTATGCACACAACCCGCCTTCACCATCGCCAACGGCACGGCGTTCTATATCCCCATTTTGGTGTTTTTCTTCCTCCTGCGCTTTGGCAGCCAGATGATTATCTACCACCAAGCCGCGAAGCGTCTGGGCGAAAAAGGACTGCTGCCAGGCTTAATCGTCTACGATTTCCTGTTCGCCTTCCTCACGCCTTGGCTCAGATTTATGGGACGCATGAACGTCGGGGTGGAATAATAGAATAAGTGGTAAAAAACAGCCCCTCATAAACGAAATAAGTGGGTTTTCTATAGGTGGATGATGTTGTAACAAAGCCAGCCTGAATGATTTCGGGCCGGCTTTGTGACATGTTAAACTACCGCTTCATCAAATAAGTGCAATACTTCCCCAAAAGATGCCTCAACGACAGTTCCCCATTTTGATATCGCTCGGCATCCAAAGTCAGAATGCGCTCTTTGATGGGAATGTTTTCATTGTAAACCGCTGTAAGATAACAGCGATCGCCTTCTTTTACAATTCCAATATCTGTAAAAGCGGATACAACGGCTTCGTTCTCATCACTATAATTAATGGAATAACTTGGACGTTTAGCACCAGGCACATCCATAACCAAGATATGCTTTTCCACCAAATCCTGAAGGTCGCGAATGGCAGTATCTTTCGAGCATTTGCCCAAATTCGCCCAACTCTTGGAGGTGATTTTTGCCTCATAGCCATCAAGGAAAAGGTTCAAAGTGTGGGTCTGCCTCTCCGTCAGAGGAATACTGGCAAAACGCATCCAGAAAAAGGCTTTGTTGAGTACAGTGCTCACCGTGGCATTGGCCTCACGAATGGCTGCCAATAAAGTCCACAGGTACCACACCAACCACTCGGTAATGTCGCCATTGCCGCGCTGCACACGTTCCAAGGTATCGTAGTAATAGTTTTTGTCGCGGTTGATTTCTGACGAAACGTTGTAGAAGCGGAAATGGCTGTTGTCCGCCCGTGCCAAAAACACATCACCGAGAATCCTTGCCAAGCGTCCGTTGCCATCCTCGAAAGGATGTATCGAGACAAACCACAAATGCGCGATAGCTGACCGAATGACAGGCGAAACTGGCTGGTCGGCATTGAACCAATCGATAAACTTCCGCATCTCATCCTCAACCCTGTCGGGCGAAGGCGCAACATAATGCACACGCTCACGGCCAAAGAAACCAGAGACGACGTGTTCCTCATGAGTGCGATACCGCCCCACCTCGATCGGTGCTCCACCGCTAAACCCTGTCGGGAAAAATGCAGACTGCCAACCATAAAGCTTTTCTTTCGACAAAGGCTGGTCGTAGTTTTCCATCGCATCCAGCATTACAGCGACCACACCCTCCACGTAGTGGGATGAAGGCACAAACTTGACTCCTTCAATACCCAAATGCCGTGCAATGGACGAACGCACTTCGTCTACATTCAGTTTAACGCCTTCTATTTCCGACGAATAAACCACCTCCTTTGTCAGGTTTTCGGCCATGGCTTGCAGCTGGTTATCAAATCCCAAACCAACCAACCGTCCGACCAACCGTCCTTGCTCGCGGCACACTTCATCCAACAAAACGGCGACAGCCTCTGCCGACCAACGGAAATCCGTCCAGTTTTCCAATTCATGAATATACATAGCGCATGATGTTTTGCGTCGATATTCACGCAATATCGTCGCATATTTCGCGGCAAAAATACAAAAATTTCGTCGCACACAAGAAAAGAAACACAAAAAAGCCCAATGCCTTTCGAGAAATAATTTCATTGTTGCAAATTGCGGCTGCCGCAATGCGACAGCCCTACAACACCACCATTGTAGGGCTGTCACACCGTGGCAGCCGCACATACCAACAAACCAGGAGGCGACCACCTCCCGACGGCCGCCTTCTGAATTAGATTCCGGTTGGGTTAAAGGTTAGTGAACGACATTGCGGACCAAGCGGACAGAACGACCGTAGAAACGATCGTAGCTATACGGGCTAAAGAAGCCGTCATAGAAGTATACACAACTGCCGGAAGTAGCCGACCAATAGTTACCAGTGGAACCGACATTGCTGACCGAAGTCTCGTTACGGCCGCCCGCAGCAGGCAGAAAGACGGCTCCATTAGCTTCAAGCGTGTTCGCCCAGTCGTCAGCGGTGATAGTGTTACTGCCATAATTACCACCATTGGTATTATTCAGCGTGTAAATGGATGTTGTCCAATCATCAGGCAAAAGAATGATCCCATTAATGTCGTTCACCTTGCCTTGCGCCCAGCGAATACCACTTGGGGTGCTGCGACTATTAAACATATACTCCCATTCGGGCAAAGTTAGGGTCCGCCAGCCACTATTTTCCTCGTTGCCGCCATTGCTGATAGCATTATAGCCCCAGTCAGCCTTTCCCGTCTGGTCGTAAAGGTTATAGCCAGAATTACCATATGCATAGTAATCACTGCCGTTTTTGCTCGTGCTCCAAGGCTGGTAACAGTTTGCGCCGTGGTTGTAGCCGCTCGTGCCCCAGCCAAAGAGGTCGCGGTCGACAGTTTCGCTGGTGCTGCCCTGGCCATTATTGCCGAGGCAATCCCATTGGTTGGCTGCAAATTTCCAATAAGGCGTGGCTGCACTACCAATGTATTGCAAATTTCCTTGCGAAAAATACACCTTATCACCACTCGCATTGATGGTGAATCTGCCATTGATGGCTCCAACAGGATAGGATTCAACGAGGTTCACGGCAATGCCCTCGTCCAAATAATCGTTCTCATTGATAACCGGCACATCGAAAGCCTCCGTCATGGCATAACTATCGGCCGTGGCCGTGGCACCAGTCACTGCGCCCTGCGGCAGAAGGATGCCCCATCTTGCTGTTTTGCTCTCCGCGTGAAGCGAGATGATGCCGTCGCCCACCTTGCTGTAAATGAAACTATTGTCGCTGAGGTTAACCGAAACCTTGTTGTTCATCCCCGTAATGGTGACGGCAACCGTAGTCGGAATGTTGTCGGTGGTAAACTTCACCAAAGCGCACTTGTTGAGGAGTCGGGCTGTGTAGGCGGTCACGCCATCAGTATATTTCACCGTCGAGTGGGCGTAGGCGATTTCGGGGTAGCTCGCCGTTTGGTCGCTGATATTCACGGTGAGGGTGGTCGGCCTGTTCTGGTCATCATTCAAGTTTTCTTCGGTGTTTTTGTTACCTAGCAAGTAGAAATGAAGGTAGTCTGCGGTGCTCAAACTCTCATCAAGGTTGCCGTCGAATTTGCGCAGGCTTTGGCTGTAGATTAGCGTGCCCACATAATGGCCGTTGTTAGCCACCAGCAAAATGTCACCATCTTCAAAGGCGGTGCCGCCCGTTTCGGGCGTGACGATGACCTTTGAGTCGCTGCTCACGTCAAGGGTGATATGCACTTTCCTGCCCTCGTTGTCGTTGGTTGGGGTTTCCGCTTTCTTGCATTGCGCCAAAGTTGTCACCAATGCCAATGCCATGACCAAAATACTTATTCTTTTCATTGTGTTGTTCTCCTTATTTTGCTGGTTTTGTTTGCTTTTTGTTTTTCCTAGTTTTCATTGCGGCATAGCCAAGGCCTGCGGTCACGAGGACGAGCCATCCACTGCCCAAGGGGCTTTGCTGCTCGCCAAAGTTCTGTAGGCTCAAGCCGTTTTGGTTCTCGCCAAACCCTTGCAGGCTGAGACCGTTGGACGAGGTGCCTCTATCTCTGCCAAACAAGCTTTGGCTTGGGGTTTCTGCTGTCTTTCCGTGACCAAACATACCGCGGTTCTGGGCATTCATCCCCATCGGCAACAGCAGCACGGCCGCCAATACCATAGAAAGCGCTACGGCTTCCTTGTTTGTTTTTAGTTTGTTCATTGTATTGATTAGTATTATTGATTATAGATTCACAAAACACTCAATTTCATCAACTTGCAAAAACTTTATCCCTTAATCTGTATCACAAAACCTTCTTCGATGAGCGGCTGCACTAAAGCCCTCATCTCATCCACCGTGAACTTTTGCAGGCCCTCCTCAGGCGTAGGTCTGTCGATGGTGTAGACCATCACCTCACGTGGTTTCAAGAGGCGCACGATGTCCATCCAACCCTTCAAGACCTCAGGACTTGATGAGTCGAAATCCTTGCTTTTCAGAAACATGGTCTGCAAGATGAAGTCGCCATGGAACTGCTTCAAAGCCTCCACGACACGATGGATGTCATAGCCGGGCGCAGGATGGTTGATTTTCTCAATCAGTTCATTCGTCGGGGCATCGATTTTCATCGTCGGGTTGTCGACTTTGCGCAATGCGGCAAACACCTCGGGCTTGTGTACCATGGTGGCGTTCGACAGCACCGTAATTTTCGATTTGGGATAGTATTGGTCGCGAAGCCTTATCGTGTCATCGATGATTAGCGGGAACTCCGGGTTAATGGTCGGCTCGCCATCGCCGCTGAAGGTGATGGAGTCGATGGGCACGCCGTCGGCTTTGCATTGCTTCAGCTTGGTTTCCAATGCGTTGCGCACCCTCTCCGCTGAAGGCAACTTGGTGTCGTCCCGGCCATCTTTATTCCAGCCGCACTCGCAGTAGATGCAATCAAAAGTACAAATCTTGCCCTTTTCAGGCAACAAGTTGATACCCAAAGAGCTACCCAAACGACGGCTATGAATGGGGCCGAAGACTACCTCTTCTCTAATCATCACTATTTCTTTTTATCACAAAACCCTCAAAACCAACAAAACTATCATTGTAGAAGGAAAGCCTGCCAACCGGCGGCTTTCCGGCGGCGACACGGTTGTGTAGCCGCTTCATCGTTACAATAGGTTTTGCCGAGTTTTGAAGGTTTTGTTCCTATTATCACTTCGCGTATTGAACGGCTCTCGTTTCGCGGATGACCGTGATCTTGATTTGACCCGGATAGGTCATCTCGGTCTGGATCTTCTTCGAGAGGTCGTAGGCGATGCGGTCGGCGTCTTGGTCGCTCACCTTGTCGGCACCCACGATGACGCGCAGCTCACGCCCTGCCTGGATGGCGTAGGTCTTCACCACACCTTGGTACGACATGGCCATCTCTTCCAACTTGTTCAGACGCTGGATGTAGGCCTCCACCACCTCGCGACGGGCACCGGGACGGGCACCCGAGATGGCGTCGCACACCTGGACGATGGGCGAAATCATGTTGTCCATCTCGATTTCCTCGTGGTGGGCACCGATGGCGTTGCAGATGTCGGGTTTCTCCTTGAGGCGCTCGGCGACCTTCATACCCAAGATGGCGTGCGGCAGCTCTTCCTCGTTCTCAGCCACCTTACCGATGTCGTGCAAGAGACCGGCGCGCTTGGCGGCTTTCACGTTGAGACCGAGTTCGGCGGCCATGGTGGCGCAGAGTTTGGCAGTCTCAATGGAGTGCTGCAGCAGGTTCTGTCCGTAGCTGGTGCGGTACTTCATGCGGCCGATCATCTTGATGAGCTCGGGATGCAGGTTGTGGATGCCGAGGTCGATGGAGGTGCGCTTGCCGATTTCGACAAGTTCCTGGTCCACTTGTTTCTCCACCTTATGCACCACCTCTTCGATGCGTGCGGGGTGGATACGGCCGTCGACGACAAGCTTCTGCAACGAAAGGCGTGCGATTTCGCGGCGTATGGGGTCGAAGCCGGAGATGAGGATGGCATCCGGGCTGTCGTCGATGATGATTTCGACGCCCGTCAACGACTCGAGGGTGCGGATGTTACGGCCTTCACGACCGATGATGCGGCCTTTGATTTCGTCGTTCTCGATGTTGAACACGCTGACGGTGTTCTCGATGGCCGTCTCCGAAGCCGTGCGTTGGATGGTCTCCAGCACGATCTTCTTGGCGGTCTGTGCGGCGCTCATCTTGGCCTCTTCAGTAACTTCCTTCACGTAGACCATGGCGTCGGCCTGAGCCTCTTCCTTGATGAGTTCGACGAGCTGTGCCTTGGCTTCCTTGGCCGAGAGGCCGGAGATGGTCTCCAGTTTCTTCGACTCTTCGGTGTAGATACGGTCAAGTTCTGCCTTTTTCTTGTTGAAAGAGTCAATCTGGCTTTCCAGTTTCTGCTGTGTGGCTTGCATCTCTTTCGACTTGCGCTGCGCCTCTTCCATCTTCTTGTTGGCGTCTTGCTTCATCTGGTTGATGCGGTTTTCGGCAGTGGCCAACTCGCGTTTGCGGTCCTCGCAGGCCTTCTCGTGTTCGTCCTTCATCTGGAGGAACTTCTCCTTGGCTTGCAGGATGCGTTCTTTCTTGATGACTTCAGCCTTTTCCTTGGCTTCTTCGAGCAAGACGACTTGTTCTTTGATGACTGCCTTTTTCAGCAGGGTGGCCGTGATAAGGTAACCAATCGCAAGACCCACGACCAAGGCCACTGCGCCAATGATAATCATAGTTGATGAAACGGTGAGTAATAACATTTTAAAATTCTGTTTTTACTCGAACGAGGAGGAAGGAACAAAAGGTAACTGCCTGTTCGAAGGGATATGCGTAAACCCCATTATAATACGCTTATGGCCACCGCGTTGCGCAAACGTCCACCGGCACCGGAGTGCTTCCCTAAGGAATGAGGCCTGTTTTTACAGAGCGCGAGTAGACCGATTGATGTGTTGATTGTGTTGAGTTTACCAATGCGCTGAACAGGCAGTCCCAATCTTTCAAAGAGCAATTCCACGTCGTGACGCGGATTATGCTTGTTCGCTCAGTAAGTCGTTGACATCCTTTAGTTTGCGTTCCAAATCCTGATTGCGGTAAGTCAACTCAGCATCCATCTTGACGACGGAGGTGGCGAATTGCAAGGCGGTCATCGAGAGCAAGTCCTGCACGTCCTTGTAAGCGTAATGCTTCGTGTAGTACTTCACCCTTTCATTGATGAGGTTGCCAGCCTTGCGAACCTTTTCTTCGTCAGCGCGGGCCACCGAAAGGCGGTAGGGCCTGTCCAAGAGGGTGATATTGATTGTGATCTCATCCATCACGCTGACGTTCAATTATCTGGTTATTCCTTACTGTTCAAAATCGAAACGCACTGGTCAATCTCTCTCACCAACTCCTTAATGAGCTTTCTACCTTCTTCTAGTTCTCCCTCGTTGTCGAGTGCGTTAACAATTGTAGATTTATTTATTTTGTCCTGCAACTCCGTCGTCGACTGACGCAATGCCAGATTTTCCTTCTCCAACGCTGCGTTTTCCTCGGCGAGACGCTTGTTTTCCACTTCCAACTGACGTTTTTCATCAAGCAACTTCCGCAATTTCAATTCGATTTCGGATACTATGATGCTCAAGTCGGCCATGTCGCAAACGGTCTTGGAATTGTGGCACAAAAATACGGAATTATGTTGAATTAGGCCCTTTTTTCCGAAAAAATTTTGCTCGGTTTGCCGCTCATGGCAAAAAATGTCCTATTTTTATCGCTTTAAAACCACTCCCATGATATGAATATCAAACACGCTTTTATGATTGCATTGACCGCGCTTCTGGCTTCTTGTGCGCCCAAAGAAACCACCCTTACCATCATTGAAACCACTGACACTCATGGCCATTACGACGAGTTCGCCAACGATGCCCATCTCCTAAAGCAGATGAAAGCCGAGCTTGGCGACCACCTGATTTTGCTCGACAACGGCGACGACATGCAAGGCACGCCGTTCCAATACTGCTCCAACCAGGACGCCGAACACCCCAACCTCGTCTCGGAAGTGCTTAACTACTTCCCTTTCGATGCCGTATGCGTTGGCAATCACGACATTGAGGCCGGCCGCAAGGTATTCGACCGCGTCTATTCCGAAATGAAGATGCCCGTTTTGGCCGCCAATGTCATCGACGAGACGACGGGCAAGCCGTATTTCACGCCTTACATTGTTTTGGAACGCGAGGGCTACAAAATCGCCGTGCTTGGCCTGCTGACGCCCTATGTTGTCACCTGGGTGCCCGACCGACTGCGTCCGGGATTGCGTTTTGAGCAACTCGAAACCGCCACCGCGAAATGGGTCAACCTCATTTTAGAAAAGGAGCATCCGGACTTGATGATTGGCATGTTTCACTCGGGTTGGGAACCGCAGGCTCAGAACCTACCACCCGACCATCCCCTCGGTCGTGAGAATGCCACGAAATGGGTGGCCGAAAACGTGCCCGGCTTCGACCTCATCTTCTACGGCCACGACCACCGCGCCAGAGCCGAGAAGATGATCAACTGTGCCGACGAGCCTGTGTATGTGCTTAACTCAGGTAGTCGCGGACAAGGTCTGGCCAAAGCCGAAGTGACGCTCAAAAAAGGACAGAAAGCACAAATCAGCATTGAGCTCATGCCTACCGAAGGCGAAGAGAAGGATGCCGAATACCTTGCCATCCTCCAACCTTACCTTGACCGCTCCCGCGACTATCAGGAACAGTTTGTAGCCGAAATCGACACCGACATCTGCTCCAACGACGCCTATCTGGGACCTTCCCTCTGGGTTGACGAAATCCATCGCTGCCAGATGGAGACCGTCGAAGCCGAAGGCATCCATGCCGACATCTCGATGGCGGCACCGCTCAGCGGCGGGAAGACCTTGCAAAGCGGGAAGTTGTTCGTTGCTGATTTCTTCACTTGGTATCCCTTTGAGAACGCGCTGGCGGTAATGGCCATGACGGGCAAAGAGGTAAAAGACTTCCTCGAATACGCCTACGAGATGAAAAACCCCATCTACAACTTCGACTCAGGCGCGGGCCTCATCTATGAGGTGGATGACAAGAAGCCCATGGGCAAACGCATCCGCATCGTCAGCATGGCCGACGGCATGCCCTTCGACATGGACAAGTCCTACAACGTGGTAATGAATTCCTACCGCTCGATGGGCGGCGGCAACCACCTCATCAACGGCGTGGGCTGGGCTCAGGAGGAAATTAAGGACCATGTGGTGTGGCAAAGCGACCGCGACCTCCGCTCCATCTTCATCGACTGGGCCCGAAAGAAAGGTGTGCTTGACACTGAACCACTCAACTGCTGGAAAATCAAATGAAAGAAGAATTTCTATATTATATTTGGGAGAACCGCCTGACCGACAAAGACTTGAAGACCGCCGAAGGCGAAGCGGTTGAGGTGGTGACGACCGGTTACCGCAACACCGACTCGGGCCCCGACTTCCTCGAAGCCAAAATCCAAATCGGCGACAAACTTTGGGCGGGTCACGTGGAGATTCATGTGAAGAGCAGCGACTGGAACCGCCATGGCCACCAAAACGACAAAGCCTACAAAAACGTCATCCTGCATGTGGTGTACGAAAATGATGCTCTAGTCAACGACATCCCGACATTGGAATTGAAAGGACATTTCAACGAAAGCCTATTCTCTCAATATCAGAAGCTTATCTCGTCAAAGAATTGGATTCCATGTGAGAAAAGCATCGCCAATGTGCCTGTCTTCACCCGTCTTTCTTGGCTCGACCGCATGGCCGTGGAACGCTTGGAAAGCAAGTCGGAGACCGTCACCAAAATCCTGGAAGCCAACCAATTTGACTGGGAAGACGCACTTTACAAGTTGTTGATGCGTTATTTCGGCTTAAAGGTCAACAACGAAGCATTTGAATATCTGGCCAATATCCTGCCTTTCAAGACCTTGCTGAAGCACGCCGACAACCTCGTGCAAGTCGAGGCGATGCTCATGGGTTGTGCTGGCTTCCTTGAAGACGACTTCACTGAAGAATATCCTCTACTGCTGAAGCGCGAGTTTAGCGTGATGCGCGCCAAATTCAACCTGTTGGCCATGCCTGCCGAGCGGTGGCGCTATATGAGAATGCGGCCTTCAAATTTCCCTACTATCCGGCTCTCACAGCTGGCGCAGCTCATCCACAAAAACGGTGGTCTGTTCTCCAAAATCAAGGCGGCGAAAAGCACTGCCGAGGTCAAAGCCTTGTTTGACGTGGCGACATCGGAGTATTGGGAGACACATTGGCGGTTTGGCGTTCCGACCGCATCCAAGCCAAAGCACCTTGGCGATGCAACCGCAGACGTATTGATCATCAATGCAGTAACACCGTTGTTATTCTGCTACGGCAGGCTACACAAAGACGAATCGCTGTGCGACACAGCGATGCAATTCTTGGAAGACACAGAGGCCGAAGACAACGCCATCATCCGGCATTACGCCCAATGCGGCGTCAAGGCGGAAAACGCCATGCAGACACAGGCTTTGCTACACCTTTATAATATGTGTTGCAAACGGAAACGGTGTTTGGAGTGCCGAATAGGCAATGTGCTGTTGAAATGAATTTTTGCTTATTATTGCAGATTATTTCGAAAACATAACATTTCAAATATGGAAAACGACCAATTCAAACTACCCGAAAACGCGCATCGCGAGCTGAAACCGGGCGAAGAGTATGAACCCATACTCTCGAAAAACAAAAAGTATCAAGAAGTTACGGTCTGGTCGGTCTGCATCGGCCTGTTGATGACCATCCTGTTTTCTGCAGCAGCCGCCTACCTCGGCCTGAAGGTCGGACAGGTGTTTGAAGCCGCCATCCCCATCGCCATCATCGCCATCGGCCTCACGGGACTGGCGCGCAAGAACGACGCCCTCTCGCAAAACGTCATCATCCAAAGCATCGGTGGCTGCTCGGGTGGCGTGGTGGCAGGAGCCATCTTCACCCTGCCAGCGCTCTACATCCTGCAAGGCAAAGGCTACCAATTCGAAATCAACTTCTGGCAGGTGTTCATCGCCTCGCTGCTCGGTGGCATCCTGGGCATCCTGTTCCTCATCCCCTTCCGCAAGTATTTCGTCAAGGAGCAGCACGGCAAGTTCCCCTTCCCCGAAGCCACGGCGACGACCCAGGTTTTGGTCAGCGGACAGAAAAAAGGCAAGGACTCATTGCTGCTGGTTATCAGCGGCTTGATTGGCGGTTTGTATGACTTCATCGTCTCCACCTTCGGTTGGTGGACGGAGACCCTCACCACCCGCATGATGGGCTGGGGCGCAGCCCTGGCCGACAAAGCCAAGTTAATGTTTAAGGTGAACACCGGTGCCGCCGTGCTCGGCTTGGGTTACATCATCGGCCTAAAGTACGCCTTCATCATCTGCTGCGGCTCCATGCTGGTGTGGTTCATCATCATCCCGGGCATGAACCTCATCTGGGGCGACCAAATCATAGACCTGATGAACGCGGGCGTATCCACCACCATAGGTTCGATGGCGCCTGAAGAAATTTTCAAGACCTATGCGCGCCATATCGGCATCGGCGGCATCGCCATGGCGGGTGTCATCAGCATCATCAAGTCGTGGGGCGTCATCAAGTCATCGGTAGGGCTGGCCGCCAATGAGTTCAAGGGCAAGAAAGTAGCCACCGAGCCCGTCGACCGCACGCAACAAGACATCCCGATGAAGTTCATCGTCATCGGCATTGTCGTGGTCTTGTTCATCACCTTCCTGTTCTTCTGGTTTGGCGTGGTGCCTAACGTATGGCACGCCTTAATCGGCATCTTGGTCGTGGCTGTCATTGCCTTCCTGTTTACGACGGTGGCCGCCAATGCCATCGCCATCGTGGGTAGCAACCCCGTGAGTGGCATGACGCTGATGACCTTGATTCTGGCTTCGTTGGTGATGGTCGCCGCGGGACTAAGCGGTCCCAGCGGCATGACCGCTACCTTGATTATCGGTGGCGTGGTCTGTACGGCGTTGGCAGTGGCAGGTGCCTTCATCACCGACTTGAAAGTGGGTTATTGGATTGGCACGACACCCAAGAAACAAGAAATCTGGAAGTTCGTCGGCGTGGCCGTGGCCGCTGCCACCGTCGCCGGCGTCATCATGATATTGAACAAGGCCTACGGCTTCGTGGGCGAAGGCGCCTTGGTGGCCCCGCAGGCCAACGCCATGAGTGCCGTCATCGAGCCCATGATGTCGGGAGGCAGTGCCCCCTGGCTGCTCTACGGCATCGGCGCCACCATCGCCTTGATTTTGAACTTCTGCAAGGTGCCGGCCCTGCCCTTCGCCTTGGGTATGTTCATCCCCATCGACCTCAACGTGCCGCTACTCATCGGTGGCGCCATCTCGTGGTTCGTCAGCACGCGCAGCAAGGACCAGAAACTCAACGATGCCCGTTACAACCGCGGCACCCTCATCGCCTCGGGCTTCATCGCCGGTGGTGCCTTGATGGGTGTGGTGAGCGCCATCCTCAAGTTCTGCAACGTGGACGCTGTGGCCAAGACCGCCGACGGCACGCCGTTCGCCGAGCTGCCCATTGCCGGTCTCATCGCTTTGGTGATGTACATCGTCATCATCTGCTACATGATTTGGGACTCGAAACGAGCGAAGGTCGAAGAGTAACCGATTTGACTCATTCCTAAATAACGATGGCCGTCTCACCAATGTCGAGGCGGCCATTCTTTTTTATTTAAGGTGTTTTGCCGAAGCAAACACTTTTTTTTGTATCTTTGTAGTCTACAATTTTAGACTTTTTATAGTAAACAATAAATTACTGAATATGAGAAGATTTACTTTGATTTTGGCATTGGTGCTGATGGCATCAAGTTTCACTTTTTCTCAAAACATGGGGTTATTCAAGATAACGCCCGAGTTGCAAAAGGAGTTGGATTCGCGAACTGCTAAAGATGAGATGTTCCGAATCATCATCATTATGGATGAGGAATACGATCAAATCCAGATGTCGCGCCAAATCCAATATATGAATAAGGCAGAACGACGCGCCTACGTTATTGATGAGCTGCAACGTTTTTCGAAAGACAGCCAATACAACCTAATACAATTGCTCGAAGAAGGCGTGAAAGCGGGAACAGTAAAAGAGTTGAATCCTTTCTGGATTTTCAATGGCATTGGATGTGTCACCAACCGAGAGATGATTTCCGTCCTGTCGAAACGCAGCGACATCGGCTGTATTGAATCAGACGAGTTGCGTAACATGTTGCCCGAAAACGAAAAGCCTGTTGTAGTAACCGAACCCAAACGAGGCTTAGCTTGGCATGTCACTCAGGTCCACGCCAACGACGTGTGGAACTTAGGTTACGATGGCACGGGAATCGTGGTAGCCATCATCGATACGGGAGTCAACTACAACCATGCCGACATTGCCGATCACATGTGGAATGGTGGTTCGCAATATCCTTATCACGGATATGACTATGTTAACAACGACAACAATCCCATGGACGACCACGGCCACGGATCACACTGTGCGGGCATCACTGCTGGCGACGGCACCAGCGGCACTCAGACAGGCATCGCTCCAAACGCCACCATTATGGCTTTGAAGGTGCTGAATGCCAACGGATCTGGGAGCAGTACAGCTAGAACAAATGCCCAACAATTTGCCATGGAACATGGAGCTGATGTGGTCAGCATGTCATTGGGAAGTTCCGGCGCCTCTGGCAGCAGAACCGACCGTCTGGCTTTCGTCAACATGATGAATGCCGGCATTGTGGCTTCCATTGCTGCAGGCAATGACGGAGAGTATTATAGCAGTAGCCATCTTGACCCTAATTACAACACTTACTATGCCGTCCCCAAAAACATTGGATCGCCAGGCAACTGCCCTCCACCGTGGCACAACCCCGACCAGACCCTTTCGGGTGGACAATCGGCTGTCATCACCATTGGTGCCAGCAACCGCAACGACCGCAAGTCTACTTTCTCCTCTTTTGGTCCTGTCACATGGTATGACGTCACTAACTATAACGATTACCGTTACCAAGCCAATAGCAGTACCAACATCGGCCTTATCAAGCCCGACATTATCGTCCCTGGCACCGACATCACCTCGTTATTGTATTCCGATAATTCCAGTTATGTGGAAGAATGTGGCACTTCGATGGCCACACCTTTGGCCTCAGGCATTATGGCTCTGATGCTGCAAGTGAACCCCTACTTAACACCTGCACAAATCGACGAAATTCTGGAAACCACAGCTTTTCCTGTAGATTACAGGATAACGAAAAACAACTATACAGGCGCAGGACGTGGCGATGCCTTGGCTGCCATCGATGCCATCCTCACCCAAGCCACCAAGCCTACCAACCTTAGCTTGACGACCTGTGGAGGCAACGTCAACCTCAGTTGGACAGCCAGCACCGCTCCGGCGGGCTATTGCATCTACCGCGACAATGAACAAGTAGGCACCACCGATGCCACCACTTTCACTGATGAGAATGTGGGCGCAGGCAAGCATGTCTATTATGTGCGCGCCAACGACAACAACGATCGCCAAAGCGTACATTCCAATGCCGTTTTGTGCACCATACAACCTTATGCCACTGTTCCTGAAAGCTTAACTATTGGTTGGGACGGCACAATCGCTGATTTGGATTGGAACGCTTCCACGGTAAGCAACACTCTTTCGACAGCCGAACTATATTTTAGCGACGATCCATACACAGCATATGGAGGCTCCGCCAATTCAACCGTGTATTGGGGCATGTGCTTCAACCCCGAAGAACTACGGCCCTACCAAGGCATGAGTATCGATCGGGTCAGCATTCCTATTTATACGGCAGGCATTGCCTATACACTTCGGATTTATCGTGGCACTACTTTCGGGAACACCACGGGAACACCCGTATATACCCAAAGTTTCACTCCGACTTCTGGCAACTGGGCCTACAAGACCATGACTTTGACTACACCCTACGCCTTGACGGATATCTCACAAGACCTGTGGATCACCTTCAGTGCCACCTTAGGCAGTAGCAGTGGCTATCCAGCGGTAGTGGGAGAATATGACGGGCCTAATTCCAACTGTTTTTACATGGGAGACGGATCGAGTGTCAACGAAATGTGTTGGTCACACGTCCCTGATTTTGGCTCCGACTACAACTATGCCGTATGCATCAAGGCACACTTGACGCGAACAACGACATACACTCCAACTTATAATGTCTATCTTGACAACAGTAGCGAGGCTAGTAACTTATCAGCCACAAACTACTCTGACACACCTGCATTGCATAGTAGTGACAACACGTATTATGTCACCAGCAAGATTGGCAACAACGAGTCGTGTCCGTCAAACGAAGCAAAAATCATAGTGGTTGACAATGCCCAAACAACCAACGGCCTGACCATTGATGAGAGTCTTGTATATCTAATTGAAGACAATGGTGTACTCACAGACAACGGCACTCTCACCTGCACCGACCCCGACAGGCTCATCATCAACGATGGAGGTCAACTCGTCAGCAGCAGCACAGGCGTGCAAGCTACGGTGAAAAAGAACATCAGCCCTTACAGCCAGACATCAGAGCAAAACGACGGCTGGAACCTCATCGCCTCACCCATCACCGAGAGCATCACTCCAACTGTTGACAATGGCCTGTTAACCAACGAGTACGACCTTTATGCCTTTAACCAGTCGGGCACCGACGCACAAGGCAATGCCCGTGAATGGCGCAACTATGAGGCCCAATCCTTCGATATCAACAACAAGGTCGGCTACCTCTATGCCAACAGCGGCGAGGCTACGCTGACCTTTACCGGCACCCTTGCCAACACCGCAACGGCTACAGCGCTGGTATACGATGGCGATGCACGCTTCAAAGGCTTCAACCTTATCGGCAATCCCTTCCCCTGCGAGGCCTATATCGATAGAAGTTTCTATGCGATGAACCCTGAAGGCACCAACTTTATCGAGGGCAACGGCTCCATCCCACCCTGCACTGCTGTTCTGGTACAGGCTCAAAACACCAGCGACAACAGTGTCACCTTCAGCAAGACGGCCTCAAAGACCAACTCCTGCATCGTCGCGCAGCTCAAAACCGCCGACATCAAAGGCAGTAACATCATCGACCAAGCCCGTGTAAACTTCAACGAGAACGACAACCTCGTCAAGTATTCGCTTGACAAGAGCGCTTCATCGCTATACTTTCCACAAGAGGGCAACGAGTTCGCCGCCGTCTCCTTCGCCGGACAATCCGAGATGCCGCTCAACTTCAAGGTGAAGCACAACGGTAGCTACACACTGTGTTTCGAACTGGAAAACGCCGATGTGGATTACCTCCATCTCATCGACAACATGACGGGTGCCGACGTTGACCTTTTGACCACGCCGAGCTACACCTTCGAGGCCACGACGGACGACTATGAGGCCAGGTTTAGATTAGTGTTTGATCCCATTTGCGAGGACACAGATGATGACAATGAACATTTTGCATATTATGCTGACGGTGAAATCCGTCTGGTAGAGACGCAAAATTTTGCGTCTCTACAGATTGTGGATATGACAGGAAGAATCGTGTTCGTCGGAGACGCGATAAATCGCGTCTCTACAAGTGGGATGACGGCAGGCGTTTATGTCGTCCGCCTCATCAACGGCGAACAGGTCAAGACGCAGAAGATTGTAGTACGCTGACCTCTTTTCCTTCTTGACAAAACATTATCACGGCTAGCAAAAACAACGGCTGGCCGTGATTTCTTTATTCTGTCAAGATTTTTTTGCTAATTTTGCAGCCATGATAAACATCACCAATATGAAAAGGTTTTTCCTCCTTTTTGTCGTTAGTCTTTTCATGGCAAGCCTCCAGGCAGCCTATTTGAGAGACATCCCCATGACCTTGACCCAGCCTGACGGCACCGTTCTGCATTGTTATGCTTCAGGCGATGAATATTTCAACTACCTCCATGACGTCAATGGATACACCATCATACAGCATCCAGTGACAGGTTACTATGTGTATGCCGACAAGCAAGACGGCAAACTCATAGCCACGGATTACATTGCAGGCAGATTTGACCCTACCAGCAAAAATCTAAAGCCTTACAACCTTATCTCTCCCGAAGAGTGGAGAGCGAGGAGAAAAGCCTGGGAGGAGCCCGACAAGCGCCCTTCAAACCGTGACTTTGTCCCTAACCACGGTACGCTCAACAACATAGTTATCTTCATTCGATTTGCCGACGACACTGAACTAACCAATTCTTTCTCTACTATCGACAACATGTTCAATAATGATTCGGAAAATGCCATTTCTTTGAAGTCTTACTTTCGTACTGCCTCCTATGGAGCCATCGACATTTCCACCTTCTTCTACCCCGGACACAATGAAGAAAATATAATTTCGTACCAAGACTCCTTGCCTCGCAGTTATTTCCAGCCCTACAATGCCAACACAAATCCTAATGGTTATAAGGAAGAACAGCGAGCCGAACGAGAATTCGATTTGCTAGAGCGTGCGGTAAATTACATCAACGAGTACTGTCCTATACCACAAGACCTGGACATCGACTACGACGGCGATGGGTATGTAGACAATATATGTTTCATCATCAAAGGAAACGTTGGTGCATGGAGTTCTTTGCTATGGCCCCACAAATGGTCGTTATACGACAGGTACGTCTTTATCAATGGTAAGGTCATTTACACCTACAACATACAATTGGCCAATGGCAGCAATTTCACTACCTCAACCTTGTGTCACGAAATGAACCATTCCTTGAGTGCCCCTGATCTATATCACTACAATTCAACAGGCCTTTCTCCCGTGGGAATATGGGATTTGATGGCTACCAACACAACGCCGCCACAGCATTGTGGAGCCTATATGAAGATGAAATACGGGCATTGGGTCAATGAAATCCCCGAAATCAGCCAAGCTGGCACCTATACTCTAAACCCCATCAGCTCGGCAACACCCGACAACATTGCATATAAAATTGCCACTGCCGATCCAAATCAGTTCTATGTATTGGAATATAGGGACAAAAACTCCCTTTTCGAATCGGGATTACCTGGATCTGGACTTCTCATCTATCGCATCGATACCCGTTTTCACGGCAACAATGATTATGACCCGAGTCTCCAAGAATATAATGAGGTTTATGTTTTCAGGCCCGATGGTACATTTTCCTCCGACGGTTCAGTCCACCAAGCGCATTTCAGTTCTGGCGTTGGCAGAACCCAATTCGATGCTACGACCAATCCTTATCCGTTTTTATCCGACGGAACGCTCGAAGACAATTTGAGGATATATGATATTACTGAGACAGGATCCACCATCTCTTTCAAATACGGCACCAACGCCGCATGCCTACCTCCCGTCGGCCTCACTACTACAGTCGTTGGGAGAAATGTTACTTTGACATGGGAGGCGGCAGACAATGCAATATCGTATAATGTGTATCGCAACAACAGCCTGATTGGTAATACCTCAACCACAAACTATACCGATGCCGACCTTTCTTACGGAACCCATACTTATTTCATAAAAAGCATCGATGACCAAGCGTTATTATCTACGGCGAGCGAGTCGGTTGATGCGGTAATCTGCCCTATCCCAACAATTTATTCTGTAACAACAAACGATAACGACGCCATTATAATGTGGGACGAGCCTCAATGGGTTTATCCTGAATTCCCCCTTCATACATTAACCCATGGTACACAGGAAATAACAGACCAATACATATACTGGAAAAAAGGAGGTGCTTATTGGGGACATAGGCACACTTCGGAAAGCCTCTCCTCTTTTGATGGAATGAAATTATACAGTGTTGAATTTTATGCTTATAATGCTGGAAAGTACCAACTCCTTGTTTACGAAGGTTCTACTATTACATCGGATGACTACACAATCCCCACTCAGCCAGTGAGGTCCCAATCTCTCACGGTCTCTTCAGACGGTTGGCATTCCGTTGATCTTGACGAGCCTGTGGTCATTGACGGAGAACAAGATTTATGGCTTTTCATCCATGATTCCATCGCCATACCTTATGTGAGAGCCTATGTATGCAATGCCTCAGGTTACCACGGATGCTATTATTCAAGCGATCTTTTGGATTATACAAGTTATTATAATAACTACGCATTCCTTATAAAAACATACCTTACTGACGGTACGTATTCATACAACTTATACGACAATAGCATAAGCATTGCCAATAATATTTCCCAAACAAGCCATACTGTAGAAAACGTTATTGGCAACACCATTCACCATTACACTGTGACAACGAATTATAGTGGAGGAGAATCAACGCCCTCCAATACGGCAAGCCTTGCAATAGGATCCCACACACTCAACAATTTGGACCTCGGATTAAACAACTTAATGACTATAGCGGAAGGCAGCACCCTCACCGTCAGTGGTCTGCTTAGCAACAACGACCCCGAGCAGCTCATCATCGAAAACGGCGCACAGCTCATCAACCGCAGCGAAGGTGTGAAAGCCACCGTGAAAAAGACCATTCAGCCCTTCACTGAAAACAAAAACGACGGCTGGAACCTCATCGCCTCGCCCATTACCGATAGCCTCGATGCAGAAGACGACATCTACGGCCTCCTCGAAAACGACTACGACCTTTACGCCTTCGACCAGTCGGGTGTCGACGAAAACAACAATCCCAAGGAATGGCGCAATTACAAGGCCAACGATTTCAACTTTAACCATACAGCAGGCTATCTCTACGCCAATAGCGAAGAGATCACCCTATCATTCCCAGGCACCTTGTCCAGTAGCGACAGCACTACCACCTTGAGACTGGATGCCAACACCGACTTCAGTGGTTTCAACCTCATCGGCAACCCATACCCCTGCAATGTGAACACCACCAAGCCGTTCTACGTCTTGCAATATAACGCCGAAGAAGACAATACCTCGTTTGTGCTGGGCAGCAACCCCATCCCGCCCTGCGCGGCCGTTTTGGTGCAGGCACAAACTAACAACGAAACGGTAAGTTTCAGCAAGGTGCCCATCGCAGAGCCTTCGGCTATCGTCATGCAACTCAGCGAGCAAAAGCTCAGGTCCAACACCACCCTTGACCAAGCGCGCATCAGCTTCGAGGAGCAGTGCCAACTGACCAAATACACCTGGGGCAAAGCCTCTTCAACCATCTACATCCCGCAAAATGGACAAAACTATGCCGTGGCCTACGTCAACGGGCAAAATGAGATGCCCGTCAACTTCAAGGCTGCCAAGAACGGCACCTACACACTCGGCTTTGAGGTCAAGGACCTTAACCTAAACTACCTCCACCTCATCGACAACATGACGGGAACGGAGGTCGACCTTTTGGCCACGGCTAGCTATACCTTCGAAGGCAAGACGACCGATTATGAATCCAGATTCAGATTGGTGTTTGCTTGCGAGGACGCAGATAGCGACAATGAATATTTTGCATATTATGCCAACGGTGAAATCGTAATTACTGGTATTGCGGACGCATTCGATGCGTCCCTACAGATTGTGGATATGATGGGACGTATTATCACCACGCGTGTCGGACGCATTCAATGCGTCCCTACAAGCGGGATAACCGCTGGTGTCTATGTCCTGCGCCTCATCAACGGCAACGAGGTGAAGACGCAGAAGATTGTGATTGAATAAATGTCAAGCATTTCACTACAACCCTATAAAAACGATGCCCACATCGACGCGATAGTCAAGACTTTGCGCGATGGAGGGCATTTGCTTTGTTCCAATTTGGCGGCCTCTTCAAAGGCCTTCGTCGTGGAGGAGACCTTCCGCCAGATGGGCGGGCAACACCTCATCGTATGCGCCGACAAAGAAGACGCAGCCTATTTTTACAACGACCTCGAGAGCCTGCTCGGCGAGCGCGGCATGGACTACAGCAAGAAACAGGTGCTCTTCTACCCCACCTCCTACAAGCGCCCCTACGAACCTGAAAAAGCCGACAACACCTATATCCTCTCACGCACCGAGGTGCTGCAACGTGTCTCCACCTCCGAACGCAAGACCTTGATTGTCAGCTATCCCGAGGCGTTGAGCGAGAAGGTCTTCACGCGCAAACTGCTGGCCAAAAACACCTTTAAGCTCAAAGTCGGCGAGAAGGTCAACCTCGACTTCCTCACCGATTTGCTCTACGACTACGAATTCGAGAACGTGGATTTCGTGGTGGAGCCGGGACAGTTTGCCATCCGTGGCGGTCTGGTCGACGTGTTCTCCTTCGCCAACGACTACCCCTACCGTATCGAGTTCTTCGGCGACGAGGTCGACAGCATCCGTAGCTTCAACATCGCCGACCAGCTCTCCATCGAGCAATTGAAACAGATTGTGTTGCTGCCCAACATGCAGGAACGCGCCTTCATCGAGGAACGTGAAGCCATCCTGCAATACCTACCCGACAGCACCACCGTCTGGCTCACCGACATGGCCTTCTTCGCCACACAGGTCGACAAGGAATACGACCGCGCCGTGGAGGCCTTTGAGAAGATGCAAACCGAAGAGGAAGAGGATGTCAAAGCGCTGAAGCCTGGACAACTGTTCAGCAAGTCAGAGGAGTTGTTGGAGTGTTTAAAAAAACACCACACGGTGGAATTTGGCACCTCTAGTCATCTAGCAACTGATGGTCTGGATTGCTTCGTTCCTCACAATGACGCGAAGCGGCAACTGCCAACTGACAACTGCCAACTGACAACTGTCAACTTCCATACAAAGCCTCAGCCTATCTTCAACAAGAACTTCCAATTGCTCATTGACGACATCGCACAACACAAGGAAGAAAGTTACCGCGTCATCGTGTTCTCGGAGAGCAGCAAGCAACTCTCACGTATCCAGGCCATTCTGAACGACATCAACCACAACGAGGAGAGCCACCGCGACTTCGAGACCGAGACCATCGCCATCCACGGCGGCTTCATCGACGAGGACCTGAAGGTGTGCTGCTACACCGACCACCAGATTTTCGAGCGTTACCACCGCTTCCACCTGCGCGACAACTTCTCAACCAAACAAGCCATCACGCTGAAAGACCTCTATGAGTTGAAGCCCGGCGACTATGTCACCCACATCGACCACGGCATCGGACGCTTCGACGGCCTTGAGACCATCGAGAACAACGGCAAGCCACAGGAGGCCATCCGCTTGATATACAACAACGGCGACCTGCTCTATGTCAGCATACACTCGCTGCACCGCATCGCCAAATACAGCAGCAAGGACGGCACCGAGCCCAACCTCAGCACCCTCGGCAGCGGCGCTTGGAACCGCCTGAAAAACAAGACCAAAAGCAAGGTCAAGGACATCGCACGAGAGCTCATCAAGCTGTATGCCGAGCGCAAACGCACGCCCGGTTTCCACTTCTCGCCCGACAACTACCTGCAAAACGAGTTGGAGGCATCGTTCATCTACGAGGACACCCCCGACCAGCTGAAAGCCACCAACGACGTAAAACGTGACATGGAGAGCGACCACCCGATGGACCGCCTCGTGTGCGGTGACGTAGGCTTCGGCAAGACCGAGGTGGCCATGCGCGCCGCCTTCAAGGCCTGCTGCGACTCCAAGCAGGTGGCCGTGCTCGTGCCTACGACGGTTTTGGCGCTGCAACACTACCATACCTTCACCGAGCGCTTCGACGGCTTCCCCGTCACCATCGAATACCTCAACCGCTTCAAGACGACGAAGCAACAAAATGAGATCCTGAAGAAACTCGAAAAAGGCGAAATCGACATCATCATCGGCACGCATCGCCTCACCGGGAAAGACGTAAAATTCAAGGATTTGGGATTGCTTGTCATCGACGAGGAACAGAAGTTCGGTGTAGCCGTGAAGGAGAAACTGAAAGAGATGAAGGCCAACGTCGACACGCTGACTTTGACCGCCACACCCATCCCTAGAACGCTTCAGTTCTCCATGATGGGCGCCCGCGACCTCAGTGTCATCACCACGCCGCCGCCCAACCGCTATCCCGTGCAGACCGAGCTACGCGGCTTCGACGGCGAGCTCATCCGCGACGCAATCCAGTTTGAGCTGGCCCGCAACGGACAGGTCTTTTTCATCCACAACCGCATCCAAAACATCATGGATGTGCACGACTTCATCTTGAAATATGTGCCAGGCGTGCGCATCGCCGTCGCTCACGGCCAGATGGAAGGTGCCAAGTTGGAGAAAATCATGCTCGACTTCATCAACGGCGACTACGACGTGCTGCTCTGCACCACCATCGTAGAGAGTGGTCTTGACATCCCCAATGCCAACACCATCATCATCAACGATGCGCACCGTTATGGTCTCAGTGACCTGCACCAGCTGCGTGGCCGTGTGGGCCGTTCCAACAAGAAAGCCTTCTGCTATCTGTTGACACCACCACTGAACACCCTCACCCAAGAGGCCCAAAAACGTCTCCGTGCCTTGGAGGAGTTCTCCGACCTCGGCGAAGGTATCAACATCGCCATGCGCGACCTCGACATCCGCGGCGCAGGCAACATCCTCGGTGCCGAACAAAGTGGCTTTATCAACGACATCGGCTTCGAGACCTACCATAAAATCCTCGATGAGGCCATCCTCGAGCTGAAAGAGACCGAGTTTCAGGATATCTTCGAAAAGGAAGAAGAGCTATCCTATGTTGCCGACTGCACCATCGAGACCGATATGGAGGTGCGTTTCCCCGCCGACTATATCAACTCGACGCAAGAGCGCGTGAGCCTCTACAGCGAACTCGACCGCACCAAGACTGAAGAGGCTCTGATGCAGTTCACTGAGCACCTCATCGACCGTTTCGGCCCCATCCCCAAGCAGGTCAATGACCTATTGAACACCGTCCGCCTCCGTTGGATTGCCAAGGACTTGGGCTTTGAGAAAATACTATTGCGCCACCACAACATGACCGCATATTTCGTCAGCAACCCAGCTTCGAAATACTACGAAAGCCCCACCTACACGCAGATAATGCAGTACATCATGAGTCACCCGAAGCGTACCGCGCTCAAGGAAGCCAACGACAAGCTGCAGTTGACCGTCAAAGAGGTGGAGACGGTCACGCAGGCGCTGGAATTATTAAAAGAGATGAACTGTAGAGACGTTTCCTGAAACGTCTCCGAACAACAAATCATCATATATTTGAGACGTTTCAGGAAACGTCTCTACACACAAACGAAATCAAATGTCAGATATTAAATTCAAAGACAAATACCGCATCCCATCAGCAAGGGCAACATGGCACGATTACGATGGTGGCTCCTATTTTATCACCATCTGCACAAAATGTCGTGAACATGATTTCGGTGAGATTGAAGATGGGACAATGCAATTATCTGAAATAGGAAAGCATACACAAAAATGCATTGAAGATATTCCCCGCCACAATCCATACGCCGATATTCCTTTGTATGTTGTAATGCCGAATCATTTGCATTTGATTGTCGTCATTTATTCCAATAAAATCCCACATGACAAACGTACCGTTGATGTAATTATCACACCTCCCGAAACGTCTTTATACGAAATGGGATCAAAAGAGACGTTTCAGGAAACGTCTCTACATTTTTCCTCCCAGAACTCCGCCCCTTCGATGCCGATTTCCTTCGGGTCGAAGACGGGGTCTTTGCCTTCTTTCTTCTGTCGTTCATACGACCGCAAGGCCTTGAACGCCTTCCGTGAGAGCAACAGAATCGCAATGATGTTGATCCATGCCATGGCACCCACGCCGATGTCGCCTACGGTCCACACCAGACCGCTGCCCACCAACGAGCCAAGGAATACGGCAGAGATAGTGCCTATCCGCAACACCCACACCACGATCTTCTCGCCTCGATCGTCGCCGAAATACGCGTCAGCCTGCTCCAATTCGTCAAGCTTTTCCGGATGTTTCTTGAAAACGCGGCGTCTCCAACGGTTGAATATATACACCAGGTTAGTCTCGGCATAATAGTAATACGCCATGATTGTGGTGAAGGCAAAGAAGAACAAGGCAATGGAGATAATCATGTCGCCAGTGCGTTGACCCACCACCGTTCCGAGGGCACCTGTGGTGTAGAACACGCCAGGCTCGCCTTCGGGAGCGTTGGGATTCTGCTGCAGATAAGTGACTACAGCTCCCGTTGGGGTCTGCTCGACGGTGTCAACAATATTATAGGTGCGGCATGCCAGAATCATCATGGCCGTGGCGGTGCAGACCAGAAGCGTGTCGATATACACCGAGAAAGCCTGGACGAGACCTTGTTTTACCGGGTGGCTTACTTTGGCCGCCGCTGCCACGATAGGTCCGGTGCCTTGACCGGCTTCGTTGCTGTAGATGCCACGTTTGACGCCCCATGCTATGGTACTACCTAACAACGCGCCTCCTACCTCGTTGATGCCCACGGCACCGCGCAGCATCTGAAGGAAGACATCGGGGACAATTCTGTAGTTGATGACCAGCACCACTATCGACAAGAGGATGTAAACCAACGCCATGACAGGGGCTATGATCTGAGCCACGTTAGCGATGCGTTTGACGCCGCCGATGATGACCAAAGCGATGAGTCCGGCAACCACGACGCCTATCACCCAAGGGGCCACACCGAATGCCTGTGAACACGAGAGGGCGATGCCGTTGCACTGCACAGGAGGCAGAAACACGCCGCAAGCCAAGGCTGCCAGCACGGCAAAAAAGGCACCGAAGAACGGCGAGCGCAGACCGTTTTCTATGTAATAGGCCGGCCCACCCCTGAACTGCCCGTTGTGGTCCTCCTTAAAGATTTGTGCAAGGGTAGCCTCTGCGAAGGCGCTGCCCGCCCCGAAAAACGCTATAATCCACATCCATACTATGGCACCCGGGCCACCAAAGCCGATGGCAGTGGCCACGCCGACGATGTTACCTGTGCCCACACGTCCCGACAACGCCATAGAGAACGCCTGAAACGAGGTAATGCCCGTCTTTTGCGTCTTATCCGTAGAGAAGAGCAGCCGTGCCATCTCGCGGAAACGCCGCACCTGCACAAAACGCGTACCGATGGAGAAGTACAAGCCCGCCAAGAGGCAGACAGCCACCAATGCGGGGCTCCACACCCAGTTATAAACAGTCTGTATGATTTGTTCCATAGAATCTGCTACTTCATTAGGTTAAAGATTATCACCTAAAAACCATGTCTATCCACCATTAAAAACCAAGAAAATCATAATCATCAACATGTCCTGGATAATCACCATACATTCCATCTGTCAAGGCCCACCATGTTTCTTCTTTCAAATCTGATTGTCTATCTCTAGTATAATAATGATTGTGTGTTTGATAAGAGTGTGAAGGAGACGGTCTATTTACATTACTACGTAGTTTTGGATTTAATTCATAAAAATACACATCCCTCGCAATACCATCTTTAATAACTTTCGTTGAAGAACGATTCTTACCAAAAAACTTCCAAATCTCGTCATATTCAACAGGCAATACTTCTTCTCCCATTTCATTAATAATTCCCCATTTTGCGAACACTTCAGGTCTTTTTTCTCTATCTTCCAAAATCCTTTGATGGATTTCGTCTTGATTTGTAATTATTTCAACATTACCCGAGCCCATAACATGAAGTTCTTCAATATTTTTTGTGTAGGTAATTTGACCTATTGTTCTAACCCTGGCAAGCCCTTGATCAAAACCATCTATCCATTCGTATTTCCCATATGGCACTATTACATTTCCTTCCAAGTCTTCTACTCCCCATTGATAGTTGTTATTTCTAATAACTTTTACATTTCCATACACATTTTCACTCAAATTCTGATTATTGCAGTTTGACCGATTTGAACTATTGAAAGGAGTGCGTAGCATGATAAATTGTTTTTATTAAATTCGTTAATAATCAAATTATGCCTGCAAAATTAGGCATTGCCCCTGCAATTCGCAAGGATAAAGCCTCAAAAGTTATCAACAGACGACGGCCTCGGAAACCATAGATCCCATGCCTCCCCTCCACCTATCGCTGGGATGACATGCTTTCCGAAGCCTAAATAAATGTCAAAAGAAGCCTGCCGTGTTCGGGCTCGCCTACTTTTCACCGGGTTGGGTGCGCGGGTCATGGCCGACATGGCGGGGAAGCGCCCGCTTTGTGGGTTGGGACCGATGATGTCGGCCTTGATTCTTTGGTCCTTTCTCATCAAGGAGAAAGGACAGGACGGGAATCACCGCGTCAAACAAGCATCCAAATCCCGCTTCAACGCTTCCGTATCCATGTGTTGCCCAATGAAGACCAGCTTCTGCATGCGGTCGCCATAGGTGTCGTCCCAGTCGCGGCGGAGGGTGGGTTCACGGTCCATGAAGGATTCCAACTCATCAGCGGGCATGGTGGCGAACCACTGACCAGCGTCGCGCAGCTGCACCTGCTTGCCTGCCTGCTCGAAGATATAGCAGTTGTCCATCTCGTTCTTGAAGTAGCATATGCCCTTCACGCGGATGACATTCTTTGGCAGCTTGCGGGCCACAAACTCATCAAAACGCGCCATGTTGAACGGCTGACGGCGATAGTACACAAAGGTACCGATGCCGTATTCCTCCACCTCACCGCCCTCGTGGTCGTGGTGATGGTGGTGGTGATGGCCATGTTCTTCTTCCTCGTCGTCATCATCGTCATGATGGTGGTGGTGATGCTCGTGTTCGTCCTCGTCGTCGTCATCGTGATGGTGATGTTCTTCTTCCTCTTCCTCCACGGCGCCTTCAACGCCCTTAATCCAAGCGGCCGAGGTGGCCACCTTGTCAAAGTTGAACATGTGGGTGTTGAGGATCTTGTCGAAGTCGACCTCGCCGTAGTCGCAGGGGATGATTTCGGCAGTGGGCTGCAAGGCGCGTATGATGCTCTTCACACGACCCAGTTCCTCGGGTGTGACCTCGGAGGCTTTGTTGAGCAGGATGATATTGCAGAACTCAATCTGCTGGATGACCAGACTCTCCAAGTCATCCTCAGCCAGATTCTTCTTCATCAGGTCGTCGCCACAGCCGAACTCGCTCTGCATGCGCAGGGCATCGACCACAGTCACGATGCAGTCAAGGACAGGGACACCGTCTTTGGTGAGCTGCCAGGCCATGTCGGGGAAGGCGCAGATGGTCTGGGCGATAGGCTCCGGCTCGCAAATGCCGCTGGCCTCGATGACGATGTAGTCGAAGCGCTGCATGACAATGATGTCGTGCAGCTGCTGGATGAGGTCCATCTTCAAGGTACAGCAGATGCAGCCGTTCTGCAAGGCGACGAGGCTGTCGTCCTTCTGCCCCACTACGCCGCCTCTTTCGATCAGGTCGGCGTCGATGTTGACTTCACCGATGTCGTTGACAATCACGGCGAACTTAATGCCTTTGCGGTTGTTCAATATCTTGTTGACCAAGGTGGTCTTGCCGCTACCGAGGTAACCAGTGAGCAGCAATACGGGAATATTTTTCTTCATTTTTTGTACTTTTGCAACGAATTGCAAAGATATAAAAAATATGAGCAAGCAAGACGACTATAAACTCCTATTATCGCAAGTCAAGGCGATGGTGAAGGACGAGAGCGACACCGTCGCCAATATGGCCAATGTGGCCGCGCTGATTCAGGAGACCTTCCACTTCTGGTGGACGGGCTTCTACCGTGTCATCGGCGAGCAGCTGGTACTTGGTCCCTTCCAAGGTCCCGTGGCTTGCACCCGCATCGGCTTCGGCAAAGGCGTATGCGGCACTTCGTGGAAAGAGAAGAAGACCATCGTCGTGGAAGACGTGGAGCAATTCCATGGCCACATCGCCTGCAGCAGCGAGTCGAAAAGCGAGATTGTGGTGCCGCTGCTGAAAGACGGCAAAGTCATCAGCGTTTTGGATATCGACAGTGAGCGTTTGGCCACCTTTGATGAAATTGACAAGGAATGGTTGGAGCAGATTGCCGAGGTAGTAGCCGCTGTTTTATAGTCCTCTTCTCTTGCGCAATTCAACCTTTTTGCCGTATTTTGCGCTTAATAAAATAGTTACTATGAAAAACTTCTTCCGTAGAGTCCTGATATACCTTCGTTCCATCATCCACCTCTCCGACGAGATCGACTATGAGAATGCCAGCGCTTCCATCCGCAAGAACATCACTTTCAAAGGGACCAACGTGTTCATTCTGGCCTGCGCCATCATCATCGCCTCGGTGGGCTTGAACGTCAACTCCATCCCTGTCATTATCGGTGCCATGTTGGTCTCGCCCGTGATGGGCCCCATCTTAGGCTTCGGACTGGGTCTTGGCACGGAGGATGCCCGCCTTTTGAAAGACTCATTGAAGAACTTCGGCGTCATGGTGGGCATCAGTATCATCGCTTCATCGTTGTTTTTCCTGCTCAGCCCCTTGAGTCTCGCCAATCCATCAGAGTTGTTAGCCCGTACCAATCCCACTGTTTACGACGTTCTCATCGCCCTCTTTGGTGGTTTGGCCGGTATCATTGAGATCTCGCGTAAGGACAAAGGCACTGTTATTTCAGGTGTCGCCATTGCCACGGCATTGATGCCGCCACTTTGCACCGTCGGCTACGGCATCTCCATCTGGAATTGGAATTTTGTGTTGGGTGCCCTCTACCTCTTCACCATCAACAGCATCTTCATCGCCTTAGCCACCTTCCTTGCCGTGAAATATTTCAGGTTCCCCGCTGTGGAATCAGACGAGCTAAGGATACGTCTTCCAAGAAGTGCGTTTTACATCATCCTGTTCGTCGTCATCGTGCCGAGCATCATCTCTGCCATTAGCGTCGTCAAGGAGAACAACTTCAAGATTCACGCCGAGAGAGTGGTGAACGAAAACAAGAACCTCGGCAAGTGCTTCATCTACGACCACAAGGCCACCTATTCGCGCAAAGACCCCAAACTTGAGCTGTTCCTTGCAGGCGAGACGCTGACCAACGAAGCCAAGGAAAGACTCTATAACAGCGCCGAGGAATTCGGCATCACGCGCAACCAAATCGTCTTCCATGAAGACGCCACCTCAATGCGGCAAGAGTTTTCGGAAAAGGAAATCGTAAAGGGTATCTATGAACAAACCGACAAACAAATCAAGGCGTTGAACGACAGCATCGCCAAGCTGACGGCCACGCTTTCCGATTACCAATCGAAAGAGATTCCCGTCGAAGCCGTCTCGAAGGAGTTGTTCGCCCAATACCCCGACATCACCGAAGTCGGCCTGAGTCAAGGTTCCGCCTTGCATTCGGCAGACAGCACTGCCACCGAGCAAATCATTGCCTTCATCACCACCGACAAGCCAATGAACGAAGAACTCCACGACCGCATCGAGCGCTGGCTGAAGGTAAGGCTGAACAACGACAACGTCACGGTGATCAACCAAGTGGAGAAATAACGAAAAAAGCCGCTGATTAGCGGCTTTTTTATTGATTCTGTGGAGATTACCGGACTCGAACCGGCCACCTTCAGATTGCGAACCTGACGCTCTACCAGATGAGCTAAATCCCCGCATCTAAGAGGCTACAAAAGTAAGAAATAAATCGGAATTCCTAATTCGATATGAGGAAATATTTTTAATTTTGCGGTTTGAAAATCGGTAGAGACGCGATTAATCGCGTCTCTACAAAACCATACCACAATGTTCATAGAAGAATATATCATCTTTAGGGTTAACGCCCTGCTTCATGCCCACGATGCCAAAATCGTGATGCGCCTCGAAGGTGGCATGAGCAACTATACCTACGTCGTTGAATGCCAAGGCAAAAAATACACCTACCGCGTGCCGGGCAAGTTCGCCGAGAAGTTCGTGGACCGCGAAGAGGAATGGGACAACATCCAAGAGGTCAGCCGCCTAGGACTGAACAACGTGACGGAATATGTCGAAATCCGCTCGGGCGAGAAGCTGGCCGAATATGTGGAAGGCACCATCATGAGCACCACCGACGTGGTCTCTTACAACGAGATGTCGGTGAAAGCACTGAAGCAGATACACAACAGCGACCTGAAGTTCCAGGACTACAACGCTTTTGGCCGCCTCGACGCCGACCAGAACTATTGCCTTGAGACAGGTTATGTGTTTCCTCAAGAATACCTCGACCTCCGCAAGAAACTCGATGCCATCCGCGCTACGCAAGTCAACGTGCCCAAGGTGCCGTGCCACTGCGACTACCAGCCCACCAACCTCGTCATCAGCGGCGACAAGCTGTATGTGCTCGACTGGGAGTTTGCCGGCATGAACGACCCCTTCTACGACATCGCCTGCTACGGAAACATGGGCTTCGACAAGGCCTTGTCCTTGCTGGAAGCCTATGTAGGCCGCAAGCCCAACAAGGAAGAGCTGCAACGTCTCTATTTCCACCGCGCCTTCCAATGCCTGCAATGGTTCAACGTGGCCATCTTCAAGGACCGCGTGGGTCTCAGCAAGGACCTCAACATGGATTTCAACGCAGTTGCGTTTATGTTCTTAGGAATGGCGAAAGATTTATTGGATAATTATGAAAACCTGTAGAGACGCGATTAATCGCGTCTCTACAAGACATTAATACAAGAAATCCGAAGCGGAAAACGATCCGTATTCTCCATCCAGACCTAATTCGGCCTTGGCTTCGTCGGAGAGCATGTCGATGCTCCAGACGGGATCGAAGGTGAGTTCCACATCGACGTTTTTCACGCCCATGACGGCCTGAACACGGTTTCTTACCTCGGCAGGCAGGGTCTCGGCTACGGGACAGTTAGGTGCTGTCACCGTCATGACAATCTTCACGTTGCCTTCTTCATCGACGTCGACACCATAAATAAGGTGTAATGTCCAGATGTCAACGGGAATCTCCGGGTCGTAGATGGTCTTCAGGACCGAGATGACGGTCTCCTTCAAGGTGTTTTCCTGTGTCATGCCTGTTCCTCCTTAATTTTATAAGCCTCTGCATAGAGTAGCATCTGTTTCAGCATGGCCAGCAGGCCGTTGGAACGGGTGGGCGACAAATGCTCCTTCAGCCCGATCTCGTCAAGGAACGAAAGGTCGGCGGCGAGGATGTCGTCGGGCGTCTGTCCCGAGAACACCTTTATTAATAAGTTGACGATGCCTTTGGTGATGACGGCGTCGCTGTCGGCGCTATAATACACCTTACCGTCCTTCAATTCGGCGTTGAGCCACACGCGAGACTGGCAGCCATTGATGAGGTGTGCCTCGTCGCGGTATTTGTCGTCGATGATGGGACATTCCTTCCCCATCTCTATCAGCATGGCATAGCGGTCCATCCAGTCGTCGAACATGGAGAAGTCTTCTACGATGCTGTCTTGTATTTCCTTGATGGTCATAACTTGCGATTTAGGGCGCAAAAATAATAAAAAAGGGCGGCACCCCAAGGGATGCCGCCCAATTTTCGCGGAAATCAATTCCGCAGTGTCACTTATTTCATGACAGTGACGCGCTTCACGGTCACACCTTCGTCGGTGTAGATGCGGACCATGTACATGCCAGTGGTGAACTGAGCCATGTTCAGGACATATTCGTCTTGATCAAGCTCGGTGTCGAACACCACCTGACCGAGGACGCTCACCACAGTGATGCGGTTCATATCCTTGGCTTGGATGGTCACATTACCCTTCGTCGGGTTCGGGAAGAGGTTCACATTGTCGCTGTCCTCGCCAACGCCAGTCACACCGACCATCACGAAGTTCTCTTCGGGGTTGAGGCCGGAGACGGCAGGCTCGGATTCGCAACCGTCATCATAGACAGCAGTCACCTGATAGTAGTAGGTGCCAGCGCCAGGAGCATCGAAGTACTCGTACACGTCACCAGCAACAGTGGCGATGAGCTGGTAGTCGATGCCGTCTTCTGAACGGAAGATGTTGTACATAACGATTTCGGCACGAGTGCTCTTAGCAGCAACGCTAAGTTCAACGTCGTCAACATCGAGGTAGAACATATCCGTGCAGTTGAAGTGACGGATGGCGATGTAGATCTGCTCGCCAGCGTAGTCGCTCAGGTCAACCGTCTTGTTGTACCAGTTGCCCTGGTCGCGGCCGTCGCGGACAGCCTTGGCTTCCTTCGAGGTCATCGTCCACTCTTGGATGGTGGTGAAGTTGGTGCCGTCGGTGGAGACAGCAACACCGAAGTGTTCGCTGGCCCATGAGGCATCCTGACCGCAGGCATAGAAGCTGAAGGTCGAGCCTTCAACGATGTCGGCCAACGGGAACACGATGTAGTTGTCCGGAGTCAGAGCGCCATAGTTGTTGTCATAGCTCTTCGACAGGATCATATCGGTCGAACCATTGTGGCCGTAGCCAGTGCTCATAGCAACGCTACCAAGCATCCAGTTGTTGCCATCACCGTCGGCGTCGATCAGGGTCAGACCGTCGAGTGAGCTGTTTTCGAAGTCATAGACGAACGTCGTGCCTTCGGCCGGCGCCGGAGGTTCGGGTTGTTCATCCCAGTAGATACGGACTTGGTCGTCGGTGTAGTTGACCTCAGCATAGATAGGATTGCCGGGATCGCAGGTTTCGACGATTTCGCCGTTGGTGCTCATGCAGACCGGGCAGCCCATCGAGAAGTAGAAGTTGCTGTCGGGCAGCTGAGCCAGACCAGGATAGATCGGGCGGACGCAGTACTCGTGCTCGCCGAACTCGCCGAAGTCGATGTATTCACGCTCGTCGGGACCGACGATGGTGTCGTACTCGCCATCTTGAGTGATCAAGAAGCCGATGATGTCGGCGGTAGGATTGACGATTTCGCAGTCGGTCTCACCATCACCTTCAGTCTTGGTGAAGTTGATGACGCAAGGCTGTTGCGAGTAGTTGGTGATCATCAGGACGTAGTACTCGCCAACTTCAGGCATGTGGTAGTTGATGGTACCGTGGCCCGTGTTGTGCTGATGCTGACCATCGGGATAGCCGAGGTAGCAGTCCTCAGTGTAAGAGGCGCTGTAGCAGCAGTCCATGATCTTGTCGCCAGTGAGGTGCGTGCAGGCATAGCCAGAGGTGATTTCCTGCTCGGTGTAGGGACCCCACATGCAGAAGTCGATGTCTCTGTTCGTGCCGTTGTTCGGGTCGTGGCCTTCCATGTGGATGACGAAAGGACCACCCGTGTGTATCCTCATGTGATAGAACGAAGGATTATACGAGAAGCCGATACAGCCGTCGTCCATACCTTCTTCGTCAGCCGTGTTGCTGGTGTTGGCAGCTTCGAACTCATACACGTCGGAGGTGCAGAACGGCAGCGAGTTGATGCACTGGTCGTTCTCGACTCTGGCATTGCCGAAGGCAACATCCATGGTGATGGAGAGGAAGTTTTGCGAGCCAACGCCGTTCTTCCAGTCGTTCATACGATCCATGATGTCGTGCTTGCTCAGCTGTGAGAAGCTGTAAGTAGCATCCTCATAGAAGCTTTCGAACGTTTGGAAGAAGTAGTCCATGTCGTAGGCCGGAGTGAGGGCGAACTGACCATAGTTGCTGTCAGCCATCAGCGAGAAACGATTGTCGTTGACGAGGCTGTAGAGCATGTAGGCTCTGAAGTCAACATTGTCGAGAGCGAGGAAGTTCAGCATGATGCCGTCTTCGGCATACTGTCTGAAGAACTCGCCACCCGAAGCGAGACCGAGGTCACCGCTTCTGTCGGCGTTCATGGCGATGTCGTCGACATTGAGGATGAACTCATCGCTGCAGTTGAAGTGACGGATGGCCACATAACCGGTCTGGCCTTGGTAGGCGCTCAGGTCAGCGGTGAAGAGATACCAGTTGCCTTGTGCACGGTTGGCACCAGAACGACCAGCGCTGATCACGCTGCTAACGCCCTTGGCGGTCAGCGTCCACTCTTGGATGGTGGTGAAGTCAGAAGCAGAAGTACCATTGGTAGAGACAGCCACGCCGAAGTGTTCGGCAGCGTAGTTGGCGTCTTGAGCGCAAGCATAGAAGCTGAACGTACCACCGAGGGTCACCTCAGGCGACACGAGGTAGTTGTCAGGAGTCAGAGCTTGGCCAGTCTGGTTGGCATAAGAGCCAGAGATTACATAAGCAGTGGAGCTGTTGTGGCCGGTGCCGGTCAAATCAACGCCGCTGTTGTGGTAGATACCAGGATTCATGCTGGAGACCCAGCCATTACCGTCGCCGTCGGCGTCGACGCTGATCCAGCCAGCAGGCATACCGGCGTCGCAGTCCTCGTTGAAGGAGCTGGCTTCGCCGCCGCCGCCTTGGCCACCGCCAGCAGGAGCGTACGGGTTGTAACCATGTTCAAACACCCACTCGATACGGTTACCTGCGTTGGTAGTGCCAACGGCAACTTCGTCAACAGGTCCCCAGTGATCGCAAGGTTCGTAGACCCATTCGACGGGTTCGCACCAGTCGCTTTCGCCAGTGCTGTAGATGGTAGCCACCTTAATGAGGTAGTGATCGCCTTCGATGAGCATGTCAGCACCCGACCAAGGATCAACAGTGGTCAGCTGGCAGAACGGACGATAGACAGGAGTGTTGTGGTTGAAGATCTGCACGCCGTCGATGCTGGTGCACATGACCTTGAAGCCTTCAAGGTGACGGTCGCCTTGGCTACGGCCACCAATGTTGAAGCTGATGTTGTCAACGAGGAAGCAGTCGCCAGTCGGGTTGACGCTACCATCCTTCTTGTATTCCCACTTGAAGGTGTGCTGACCGGCAGCAACCTCATGCGTGAAGGTTTCCCAAGCGGCGTGTGCACCGTAGTCCAACACGCGGACGCCGTCGATGTAGAAGCGGCTCTTGTCCCAATCATAGGTGTCGGATGAGCCTTCACCTCTTGACCAGAGGTCGAAGCTGATGGTACCAGCGCTGGTGTAGTTCACAGAAGCCTCGATAGCCGAGGTGCTGTTGCCAACGCCAGAGTTGCCGCTCTTCATGCAGTAGCCACCGCCATTGCCTTCCTGGACAACGCTCCAGTGATAGCTGCCGATGGTGTTGTCAAAGTCGTATTGGTTGAAGTTGCCAGTCTCGAAGTCGATGATACTGCTGGTGCTACCACCACCCGCCGGGATCGGGTAGTCTTCCCAAGTCTCGGGATCCCACATGGCCCAACCAGTGCGGCTCACATACAGGTTCTTCACACCGTAGATGATTTCACGCAACACATAACGCAGGTCGCGCGGGCCCCAGATGCTCTCTTGGACCTCGATGAGTTCGTAACCAGGCAGATAGACGGTCACGATGTAGTCACCCTTACGGAAGGTCGGGAAGGCATAGAAGCCAGTGCCATCGAGGGTGATTGAAGGCTGCGGATGGAGAGCTTGTTCACCTTCGTTCATGTTGGTGAAGCTCACCACAGTGCCCTCCGGGCTGTCGGCGCTGTTGGTCAGGACAGTGACAGTGACGTCGGTCTGCATATCCTTGTCAATGCAAGGAGCGCAGTCGGTGTGCCACATGATTTCGCTTTCGCGCTCTTCCCAAGGATAGTCAACGGTACGGTTGCCTTGGTAGACAGCGCTCACGCCCCACTTGTAGACGCCGGGCTCGACTTGCGGCCAGCTGACATCGAAGTAAGCGGTATCGGGCACCCAAACGGTGGCCAAGAACTCAGTGTTGTCGCTGTTGTAAGGACCATCGTTATAGCAGTCGGTACGATAGATGTTGTAGTGATGCAGGCTACGAGTGAGCTCAGCAGCGCTGCGGTTGCCACCCTTCATGATGATGTTCGGGCGGTTGGCGCTGGTGCTCAGGGTGTAGGTAGTGGTCTCCACATTGTAAGGAGCGTTGTCGGTGTAGAGGTAGCTCATGGCGTTGAAGCCAGCGCCAGTGTATTGCCACTGGATCGAGCTGGTCCAGTCACCGCAGTTGCGCTGGACAAGGATCATCACGTTGCTCGTGCCGTCCCAAGCGAAGTTTTCTTCGTTGAAGGTGAACTCGGTCCAGCCGATGGGTGAGTTGGCCGGCAGGCTGCCCGTGTAGACCTTGGTCATGCCAGTGGCAAGAGGCGAGGTGGTAGGAGCCGTGGTGTTGTCAACGTTAGCCATCCAGATGGTGATGCCGGTTTGGGCTTCGGTGATGCTGTTGGTAGCATACCAGCTCAAGCTCGTCATCGGGGCGCTGGTCACACCAGCCGCGGTCAGTTCGTCGGCGGTGTAGAGAGCGGTGGCGATGCTGTAGTTGTACAAGCTGTAGAACGGGAAGTAACCAGTGGTGCTGGTGCCTTCACCAATCTGCACCTCGAAGGGGCCAGAAGAAGCGCTGAAGGGGCTGGTCCAGTAAACGTGGACGAGGGTGTCGCCTTCAACACCAGGAACGTAAACGGTCTCGGCGCAAACCATGCCAGGCATGTTGAACTCTTCGTCCATCATGAAGTTCATGTCATCGTGGTGTGCCTCATGAGCCACCGTGAAGGTAGGACCATTCTGGTAAGGAGTGGCATCCTGGTAGCCAGGGCAGGTAGCGATGGCAACGGTGTATTCACCCACGTAGACTTGCATCTCATAGTAGCCATGTTCGTTGGTCGTGGCTTCGTAGGTGTGAGGATCGCCGAACTCATCGGTACCGGAGACAGTAACGGTGACACCCGGGATCGGGGTCTCATAGTCTTGCTCGAACACATAGCCGTTGATGCCGTTGGTGGCGCTGTAGCCACCCACCTTCACCTGGGCGATGTTGGAAGGAGCGGATTCGCCTTCGTCATAGAGGGCAGTCACATAGAAGTCATAGCCGTCCATGTTGTATTCCAGCTCAGTGGCGGGAACGACCCAGGTGCAGTTGAGGCTCGGGTCGGGAGTGTCGGCCGTGGTGTGGATGAGTTCACCATCCTTATAGATGTTGTAGTGACGATAGGTACGGTCTTGGATGCCCGTCCAGGTCAGTGTGGTGGT
>Ga0310690_10000267_pt1 | contig 122165 bp, 111 predicted proteins | sample AusTroGonzalo_MG_2_FD_207661 | JGI IMG/M metagenome (GOLD analysis project Ga0310690, IMG submission 207661) | Bovine rumen microbial communities from tropical cattle in Woodstock, Queensland, Australia - Gonzalo_04 (v2) (version 2) | ecosystem: Host-associated > Mammals > Digestive system >...
GCTTATCCAGTCCAGTCTCTTCCCATGAGACAGTGATAATTGATGCGCCAAAAAGCAGTAACACCGTTTCTGATGCATAGTTGGCTATTACTGGAGCCATCTCCGTCATGGGCAGGAGTGCATTCACTGCCATGGGCAAGAATGCCGTGACGGCATAATCTACAGGACGCGTTACCCACCAATATGCCATCCATAGCACCGTTCCTATGGCAGCCCTACTTATATCAGTTTGAAACACAGAAGCCGGTAAGGCAAAATAGCACAACAGAAATAGAGCTGGCCCAACCAACAGATGAATAAGCCTAGTTTGATTTGACATAATTGTATGATTAATATTCAACTAATTCTGATACTATGACGTTTTCCATATAGAACTCCATACTCGCCCATGACAATCCTACTCCAAAGCCACAAGCAAGGCAATGGTTCTTTTTGTCTGCAATCTCCTTGGCTGTTCTGGTTACCATAGTCAGAGGTATGGAAGCCCCTGACACATTTCCAAAGTCATTCAAACAATAAGGTGTCTTCTCTTCGGGGAATTTCAGGGATTTCCTGATACGGTCATCTATATACTTATTAGCCTGATGCAGGAATAGAAAATCTATTTCATCCAATTTAATATGAAAAACCTCAATGAGTTCTTTCAACGATCGCGGCGGCCTGCGAATGGCAAAACTAAACACATCCATACCATTCAAAACAATATCAGTACCTTTTCTGAATATACCTGGTTCAATCTCATGCTCAACAAGACACTCCTGAGTAACCGGATTCCTAAATCCGCCGTACTGTGCCATAATAGCCGAAGCGCCAGAACCATCCACGCCAAACACATAGTTCATCGAATGATTATAGGATGCATCATACTCTAAGGCAGTTACTGTGGCAGCATCACCAAACAAAGGTCTCGACGTACGGTCGTTCAGATTATGACTCTGTGTATTCGTTTCAGCACAAACCAGCAGTCCTCTCTTTAAGGTTCCACTGGTCATCAAAGCAGTTGCCATACTCATTCCATAGACCCAACCGGCACATCCCAATGGCAAATCCATCACATAACTATCCTGACGCATGCCCAACCTATCCTGTATCGTTGGCGAAGTCATAGGCTGGATATAGTCTCTTGTCGTACAGACATATAAGAGCAGATCCACAGATTCCATCTCCCATCCCAAATCTGCCACTATCTTTTCTGCAGCCTTCACGGAAAGGTCGGAAGCTGTTGTCCCCTTCTCCACGATACGATGCCTTTCAATACCTGTGGATTCAATGATCTTCTTTACTTCCTCCTTATTTTCATAGAGCGGAAGGTCGATATTCTCCTCGATGGTTTTCGGTACGCATGCCGAAACACCGACGATTTTGACATGATTGGTTGTAAGCTGTGACATATCTATTATTTGCCCATTAATACCCTTCGCTGTTTCTTCCCCAAACTATTGACAGGAATCTCATCAATCCATTCATAGAGCGTGGGGCATTTATACGGAGGTTGAGTTTCCTTCATCTTCTCGTCAATCTGCTCAAAGGTAAGCTCTGTAGATCCTTTTAGGATATAGGCTTTCACTGTCTCTCCCAACATCTCATGCGGATGACTTACGCAGATGCAATCACCTACCCCGAGGTTACAGATAGCCTCCTCCACTTCAACAGGGCTCACTTTCTTACCTCCGACACTAATCATCTCTTTTGCACGGCCTGTCAGATAGACATAGCCGTCATCCGACACATAGCCGCAATCACCAGTTCTGAAGAAGCCGTCGATAAAGGCATCCTTGTTGTCTTCAGGATCCAAATAGCCGACCATCGTCTGATTGCCATGAACACAGATTTCTCCGTCAATCGACTTGATCTTCACATTGTCAGCAATAGGTTTACCGACCGAATCCAGATGCGCTGTATCGTGATACTCAATCATACAAGTCCGGTTCGACTCCGTCAATCCATAGTTATGACAAATACGTGTATTTGGCAACAATTCCACGACCTCCATCTTGCCTGCTAAAGGCATCGCAGCAGTTCCAAACTCAATGTGACGTAGTTGGTTGGCAAACTTAGAGATACGGGTGCCACTGATTTTCTTCACATAAGCCCAAGCCGCAGGTGCCATACCGAAAGTCGTTACATGATACTTCTCTATCGTTTTGAATAGCAATTGAACATTGGCGAAATTCGGCAATAGCACTACTGTTGCACCATTCATAAGCGTCAGATGAACACGACGCAAGCCAAAAGCATGACAGATAGGCATTACCACGACTTCAATGTCCTCCTCGTCATTCTGAACGAAATCACTAGTGTTCTTTGCCGCCCAAAATATATTGTAATGCGACAAGCATACTGACTTCGGTCTAGATGTCGTACCTGTGGTATGAAGAATCTCTATCACATCCGTTTCCTTCAGTCCTTTAGGTTCTTCCTCGAAAGGAGTCATCGCATCAATCTCTTCCAGCTGATACTTAAAAGCTTCAGTACCAGTATCAGGATCTATCATCTCGTCGATGACACCCAGCAGTTGGGCGCCAAAGTCCATGTAGATGAAATGGGGTTCCTTGACTGCAGAAAGCATAATCGTATCCCCCGCCTTAAACCCTTTCGAATGAATCAAGGCTGCAGCTTTCTTAATATTCAAGCAAAGCAGGGAATAGGATATTTCCTCCTTTCCTGCTATAATAGCAATCTTATCCGGATGTCTCTCGCAGGCACGGAAGACAGCCTGAAGTAATGGACTATAACTATACATTAATCCGTTTCTTTAATCTTTTCAATCTCTTCTGCAAAAGCTTTGACAGATGTCAGATCGAAGATATCATCTGGTGGGAACATGATGTCAAAATGCTCCTCCAACTGCGACAAAATCATTACGTTGCGTAATGAGTCCCATCCTTCAATGTCTGTCATCTCAGCCTCCACGTCAAGCTGCTCAACAGGCATCTTGAGAATTGAGGCGATAATCTCTTTCGTTTCTTCTAAAATAGTCATTTCTTAAAAATCATTTCAATAATCTTCCTCCATCAATGACGAGTTCTGTACCAGTCATCCATGACGATGCCTCAGAAAGGAGGTAGATAATGCCATGTGCTATTTCGATTGGCTGGCCATAACGCTTCAAGGCATAGAGTTCTTTATCCTTATTCATATCTTCCTCCGTATAGTCACCTCGCGTTATCAGTTTGGTCTCTACCATGCCTGGCAATACTGCGTTTGAGCGGATTTGCTTATCTCCAAGCTCAATGGCGCATGAGCGCATAAAGGATGATATAGCCGCCTTGGAAGAAGCATACATGGCGATTCCGGGGGAATTCAGTCTTGAAGATATCGACGATGTGAACACTAAGGAGCCTCCCTTGTTTATCTTTTTCTTTTTCAACAATGCCTTCGTCAAAAGTATGCTTGCAAAGACATTTGTGCTATATACATAATCGAGATCCTCGCGTTTGATAAAGTTCACAGGTTTATTCCTTCCTAGGCCGGCATTATTCACAAGACCATCAATCTTCTCGATCTGCTCAACCAGTTTTTCTATATCCTGTTCATCTGTCAAATCTGCTATTATCTGCTGATGGCCTTCCCCTTCAAGAGAAAGAAAAGTTTCATTCAGCCTTTCTTCGTTTCTACCAGTGACAATGACACATGCTCCCATCTTGGAGCATTCGATGGCAGTGGCCCGTCCAATTCCTGACGATGCTCCTGTCACTAATATTTTTTTTCCTTCTAATGAAAATGGGTTATACGACATATTTCTTATCTGCTTCTCCAGTTCTTACTTCTACGAGTTCGGAAACAATTATATTCTTTGTATCAAATGCTACAGTTCCCCATGAAAGACCAACTCCAAAGCCACAGCAAACAAATCTTGCTTTACTCTCACACTTACCCTTCAACTGAGTAACGATGGTGAGCGGTATGCTTGCCGACGAAGTATTTCCGAAATGATACATACAGGAGGGGACCTTTTCAGACGCAAGTTTCAATTTCTTGGCAATCATATTATTCATCTTCATGTTTGCCTGATGGAAAACATAGAAATCCGCGTCGAGATAATTGAAATTATAGTGCTCTGCAAGTTTCTTGATAGATCTGGGTGCCGTTGTAATCCCGAATGAGAAAACATCCATACCTTTCATGCGGCTCTGCAACCTATGCTGTTTTTTCCCTTCAACATCTTCTATTGATAGAGATTGTTCTGTGAACTGGTTTCTTGCACCGCCATCTGGCACAATAATGGCATCAAAGCCACTGCCATCTGTACCAAAATGGAACTGAAATCCCTTTTCGCCTTCTACATATTCTATCGCAGTGACAGCCCCAGCAAATCCGAAAAGAGGATCATCATAGACAGCTCTGCGCCTTGCATCACCCACCATCAGGAGAACTTTCTTAAAATTCCCCCCCCCAAGAAGAGATGCGGCAGAACTTAGGCCATACACCCATCCAGAACATCCAAGAGCAATATCCATAGCATAGCACTCTTTGCTGAGTCCTATCCTATCTTGAATAATACATGCTGTTGCAGGAAGGATGTAGTCAGCATATTGGGACACAAATATCAGGGCATCTATCTCTGACTTGTCCCATTTCAAATCCGCTATTAGTTTTTCCGCAGCTGGAACGCAGAGGTCTGATGCCGTCAATTGACTGTCCACCCTGCGTTCCAGCACACCTGTTGTCTCGACAAAGGCGGCAGAATCATAATCTGCCGATATATCCTTGATGTCAAGATTACAAATTTTCTTTTCAGGAACACCGGCAGAGATACCGGCAATCCTTACATTCTTAAACTCGAGGAACGCCATCAGATTTTTGCTTTTACAGCATTATACAAATCCTCAACCGTTACAGAGTTCTTAACGTCATCACCCTTCAAGGCTACGTCAAACTCCTCGTCAACCATAGCAATGAGGCTAAGGCCGATAAGGCTCGACCACTCATCAAGATCGTGAAATACTGTGTCTGCCTGGATCTCGCTGGCATCCGTGTCATCAAACTGCTCTGCAAAGAGCTCTACAAATTCATCTAAAGTTTTCATACGCATAAAAATTAAAAAAATATTTCGTTATAATTCCATCCTTTTAGCTGGATTGCCAATGTAAAGCTTACCATCTTTGGGCTTAGTCATCAAAACACTTCCAGCTCCCAATCGGATATTGGTTCCAATACAAATTTGTTGAAGGATAATAGATCCTACACCAAAGAAATTCTCATTTCCAACAGTGACTTCTCCTGAAACACGTACTCCAGGCATGAAAGTATTGAATGACCCTATCTTGTCATCATGACCCATAGAAACTGCACCGTTAAACACATTAAAATCACCTATGGACACATCACATGAAACAGAACAATTCCTTTGAATGATATTCCCTTTACCGATTATGAAAGATTCCTTATCTGCCATATAAAATGAAGGATGAATGATATTCGGGAAACTGACCAATGGATTAGAAACTGATTGTACTATCTTTTGAACAATAATAGATGAGCCTATAGCTATAGCGATATCAATGGGTGTATCCCATTCATTCAACTCTGCTAATCCCCCAAGGACATTGCCATAATGAGAGACCTTTATCCCCTTCTCTTTACCATCATCAAAGAACCCAACAAGATTCCATGTAGGTTCTTTCTGATTAATTACTTTAATTAGGCAAGCTACTTCTTTACCAAAGCCTCCTGCACCATATATCGCTATATCCTTCATTATTATTTAATTATGACCGTTAAACGCTTCCATCGTGGCTTGACCAGCCTCATTGATGTCAGCACGCTTTAATACTTTCATTATTGTAATCCAGATCACTTTCAAATCTGTCCATAGTGTACAGTGATCCACATACCAAACATCCAGTTTGAACTTTTCCGTCCAGCTGATGGCGTTGCGTCCATGACACTGAGCCCAGCCACTAATTCCTGGGCGAACCTCATGGCGTCGCATCTGTTCTGCACTATATAATGGAAGGTATTTAGGTAGTAGAGGTCTTGGTCCAATCAGCGCCATATCTCCCTTCAATACATTGATCAACTGCGGCAATTCATCGATTGATGTCGAGCGGACAAACTTACCGACGTTGGTCAATCGCTTTGCATCAGGCAACAACTTTCCGTCTTCATCCCGCTCATCAGTCATGGTCTTATACTTGATCACCTTAAATATCTTTCCATCCTTGCCTGGGCGCTCCTGAAAGAAGAATGCCCCCGCTCCTTTATTGGCGAAATGCAGCCAGATTGTCACCGCAATCAATATCGGCGACAAACAGATCAGCGCTATCAGCGCTATCCAAAAATCGAAAAAACGTTTAAAAAAGTTCTTATACATATAATTTATCCGTATATTCGGAATTTCTACTGATAATCAGTTGATTACACTCGAATTATCCGTAATTTATCCGTATTATATCTGTAATCTATCCGTAATCTGTATCTCAACTGTTTCTTTTCACATACCAGCCGCGCTGATTGTTCTTAGTATCATTCTTGAAACCATTCCGACGAAGCGCGACGGTCAATTTCCTCACACTCGGCACGTCATCCGCACGCAGATACGTAGAAAGTTCCGACAGGATATCCACCGTCTTCATAAAGAATTCCACCTTCTTGGGACCCGGTGCGAAATAACTCAACAGTACCTCTTCAGCCGAAGTCTGCAACTGATACTGTCTGTTATGTTCCTGAATCTCAGCCTCTTCCTGAGGCGAGAAGTGATACGGCAAGCCCTCGTTCAACTCATGCATGGCCTGAGCATAGAGGCGGCGATAGTCGATGGGCGACTCCGTGTCGATCACACCCGTCAACTCCACACAGAGATAACGCCGCGAGCCGTCACCACCAGGCAGCGGCTGCGGATCGTTGGTCGTGGCGATAAACGACGTCAGGCGCGAGGTCATCGTATATTGGTCAGAGCGCATCTTCCTCACCTGCACGTCCTTCTCCGTCAGCAGACGCTTGATCTTGGCCTGTTCACGATCCGTCTTCGCGTTGTATTCGTCGATGTTTACGAGCATCATCCGTCCCAGCACGCGTTCCACCTGTTCGGCATTGTCCATCTTGATGTCGTCCATATAATACTCGCGCAGACTCTCTGGCAGCAGTTTCTTGCAGAACGCCGTCTTGTGCGTGCCCTGACGACCAATCAGCATCGGCACCACGGCATTGCCAAACTCCCTGTTTTTGCCAAGCCACTGCGCCACCATCGCCAGAAACCAGCGATGAAAGAACCTTACAAAGTCCGTATAGTCCGTAGGCACCCGTCGCGCCAAGTCGCCGATATAATCGTGATCCGCGTCGTAGTATTGCTCTGTGGCATACAGGAACTCCTTGATGGGATGGTACGACTTGACGAGCGACGACTCCACGTAGGTCTGGATATCCATCGTCCAACTGGGGCCGCCCTCCATCATCTCCTCAAAGGCGATACGCTTCAGATCGCGACTGGTCAGCGGACGCCAGGGATAGCCCTGCCCGTCCCGGGCGCGAAACTCCTCCACCTGCTTCACCTCATTATACCGTATCTCATAGCGGCGCTCGAAGAAGTCCCTGATATACCGTGCGATCCGTTCCTTCTCGTTCATCTGCGAGACGGGCTTACCCTCGTATGGATTCTGATAAACAGCACGGAAGATCTTCCGCTTCACGTCGTCGTCGAGCGGGATGCTCACAGAACTCATCAGCACCCTATGGAGACAGAACTCCTCAGGCAGATAGGCCTGGCGGCAATAGTTGGCCAACGTCAGCACCTGCGACTCAGGATCGCTGGTTTCCTCAGCAGCCTTTTCCATGCAGGCATAGAACTCCAGTTGCATCTGCTTCATCTGTTCAGCCTCATCCCGCTGTACTTCGCCAGAAGGTGTCAGTTTCACGGTGGCATCACACCCATCCTCCTGTCTGATCAGCGTAATCTTCTGAGCCTGAGGGTGATAGAACGCATCTGCATCATGGCTCATGCGACAACCCAATGTCAGTTTAGCCTCTGAAGGAGCCACCTTACAGCCCGCCAAGGCCTCGTAGAGTTTCGCGGCTGTATCATGGCCGACCCTCAGCATCTTCTCATAGTCAGCCACACTTTGAGGCTGGTAGCCGTCGCCATATTCGCAGGCCACCACCACCTTCAGTGTCTTGCCAGAACTGCCCGCAAAGGCCATCAGCGTATAGGGCAACTGGGCTACGCGCGCTTTCAGGGCATTGATTTCTTTAATACCCCCAGGACAGGGCACGCTGAGCAGCACCAAACCCGTAAACGCCTTGACATCCTCTACCCCGCCCTTGCCGAAAACGGCAGAAAAGAGCAAATATGGCAGCGCATCGACACCTATCAACGTGCCCTCGCGCTTTCGGTTGCCCAGCATGGCTGACATCGCCCTTTTGGCAATCCGCATCACCCGCTCCGCATTGTCGCCAGAGCGCAGTTTGTCCGCCACAGCCTGAAGATCCGTCGTCACAGGCTTCTGGAGCACGCCGCCATGGGTCTTTACCTTCGAGATCAGTGTCTTTTCGATCATTATTTAGCGAAACAGCCAATTACTTCAGTGAAGTAAAACAATTACTTTATTGTAGTAAAGGCGTTACTTCATTGGAGTAACGCGCTCAAGAGGCTCATGTGAAATCATAGTCATCCTTGTAGCAGTCAAAGGTGACCTCGCCCGTATAGCCGTAGCGTCGGCACATCTCTATGATATGCTCCTGCTGCTCAGGCGACAGCCATTTCTTGCCATTGCGATATTGGTAATAGACCCCGTTGCCATGCAGGTATTCCGTCATCCTGCGTCGCAACGCCAGAAACACGTGTCGCATGGGACCGCCGCCAAAACCCGTTGCCAGCCTCACCTTCTCATCCTTCCTGAAGAAACGGCACTCGCCCTGGCGATAAGATGCAGGATAGATGGCAGGGCCGAAAGGCCTGTCGTCAGGCAACTCCCGCCCGGCACAGTAGCGCAGGCACTCATTGCAACGCGGACACTCCGAGAGGAAGCAGAATTGGAACATCTTCCCCACTTGGCTGAAATCGTATTTAGAACTCATAGTGATTAGGCGATACGGATAAATTACGGATAGATTACAGATAAATTACGGATAAATTGCACGTAACAAACTGACAATCAAGCAAAATTACGGAAATACGGATAATTCAGAAAAAAGCTACAGATAGACGGCATTCATCCGACTCCAGTCAAGCATTTCATCAGCCTGCTGGATATTCACAAATTGGGTGTCTGACAACAGTTTTTTCAGTTTTTCAAAAGCATCTCCTGTTCCTACATTGCTCTTAGCATAACGGATCAGACGGTTTTTCAGTGTGCCCGGCTCCTTGAAATACTCCTCGTAGGCCTGCTTCGTCATCAATTTGCGATGCGCAGGTATCAGGTCAGCCAAATGGAAGTAGCAGATGTTATAATCGCGCTGTTTCATTCTCCTATTGACAAGCCAATACGGCATCAGACGGAAGTAGCCACCACCAGAATAGGCGACCTGCTTACCCAATATCGACATTAAGCTGATGGGGAATTCCTTCAGTGTCGCTCCATCATGGTTGATGATACAGGGCGTATCCTGCGGGAATCCTTTATATCCTCCGAAGTCCCGAGTGGTCGGAAAAATGGAAGCGTCATTCTTGATACCACATTCCGCCAAGATATTCACGGCCCACTTATTCTTAGGAGTAATAGAGAAAGCCGGAGCCCGATAGCTGACAACCTTTTGCCCTGACACATCCTCCAGCGCTTTCAGCGCCTCAGTTGTATCCTCCCTCAGGACTTCAGGAGTCATCTTGTCGAGCCATGTGTGAATGTTGGAGTGACAACCCACCTCATGACCTCTTGCCACAATCTCACGTATTACCTGGGGATGCGAAATGACCAATTGCCCTACACAGAAGAATGTTCCCTTCATCCCAAGCCTGTCCAATTCGTCCAGCACCTTAGCGAAGGTCTCATCCAACTGCCTGTATCTTTCTGGCCTGTTCAGTTTAACAGACTCCAGATACCACTCCTCTATATCAAAAGTCAGGATATTCATTATATCTCTATTTCTGAAAAATGGTTTTTGATGATTCTATGAATGGAGTCATTTTACGAAAAATTCGCTTACTCCACCAACCAAAAAAATAAGGTATACGCCATAGTATTTCTTTGGGTGCATATTTGTAAAACCGCCTACATTGTTTCCACATCCTTACCAAATGTTCTATGGCATGCTTTGGTCCCTTCGCCGACTTATATGCAACATTATGGCCGAAATTGCCCATCTTAATAACATTGTCCATCAAGCTGCATGCCCTTCGATGCTTATCAGTTGAGATTTCCATGGGAAACTTTTCCATCGGTAGCCCTAAATAGTCAGTCAATACAGCTCCGAGACAAGAATAGGCTTTCAACAATCCTATTCCTTCAAGATGCTTATGTAAAAGCTGCCTGTCTATATGAATACCATCTTTATCGAGGATCATTGCCCAGTCACAGAATTGCCTGAGCCCTATCCCGTCAACTATCAGATGGAACATAATATGTACAAATACAAATAGAGCGTTATAGGTAGGTGCGAGTGTGGGGACTTGAATATCGTTTACGGTCACGACATATGGATTCTGCCATACTTCCTTCATAATCACATCTTCCCAATATCTCTGGTGAGCTGGATATGCGAAATTAGTGAGAGTCCTATGGATTTCATATTTCACACCATCCATCCAAAAACCTGCATGTTTGTTAGAACCTTCATCATTTAGTTTCAGATCAAGTTCATCACGCAGGTATCTTACAGCCTTCCCAATATCATCAGGATGACAGAGAAAATCCACATCACCGCACTGACGCAAGGCAGGTTGGGGATAGAGAGGTGCCAACGTCTGACCTTTCACAACAAGGATGCGGATGTTTTGCTCATCCATCATCTTACATATCTTTGTTGTAGCCTCGTCAAGTTTCTTATTTGTGAGTCCGACAGTATTAATTATGCTGATGGTATCAAAGACATCGTTACTTTCCAGTTGTATATTATTGTCTATCAATGATTGTGCTATCAACCCCATCACTGTCTGCTTTCTGCCCAATTGCATCAGTTCCACATACTGTTTATGTGACAGCCGCTCAAGTGAAATGTCCTCGGAGTTATTCCACATGGCATAGTGCAAAAGGCAGAAGAACAAATCTATCGCTTTCATCGAAAACTATCATACCCGCTAAAACGGGCAACAATTAATGATGTTTTTTCTTCATGATGGTTCGATATGCCAGAAGCTTGTTGAAGAACTGGTAAAAGAATGGTTTGGGATCATCCTTGCAAAAGAGGACTTCTTCTGTGTTCTTCCAACTAAACCATGAAGGTTTGGTACGAAAACGATTTGGTGATTTCAGGAACCAGGCGATATCGGTGTCAAGGTGGCGGATATACTTACCGAACTGAGTATTCTCAGGATATTGCGTCACTGGCTCATCATAAATTAACTCTAAAAACTGGCGAGAAACATTAAAGCCCAACATAAAGCTCACTTTCACACTTGCAGGGATACGTCCGTTAATCTCCATTAACCGAGGTTCACCCGTTTCCTTTTCTATCATAAATGCCACATTGGCAAATCCTTGCCATCCAAGATCTTGAAGCAGTTTACCTGCATAGTGAAGTATCTCATGTGCATCAACAGTCTGAATCAACACACCTGCCCCTGCATCAATAGGGAACCATCGTAACACATCAACAGCGTATGAAGTACATATATTACCTTTCTTGTCAACAAAGAGATTTGTTCCAATTCTGTTTTCAAAGTTCACAAACTCCTGTACTACATAATCGTCAACATTGAAATTCGGATCAGTCAGACGTTGTCGAAACTCCTGTTCTGTCTTAAACTTATGAAATCCAATAGAACCAATGCCCTGACGAGGTTTAATGATAATCGGAAACTTTGCATGTTTCAAGTAATCTTCTATATCCTGATCACTTCGACGCGTATAAGGACAAGGAATTCCTGACTTCATGGCCTGATCAAAGGTATTCTGTTTATTAAACGCCTGAAGATAGACCTTTCTTGGCGCACAGGCAATCTTGACATACTTATTAAAGTCATCCTCATGCTGGGTAATAAAGTCCGTACTCATCTCCCCAATTGGCATCAACACATCGTATTTACCTGATGCTACCAATGACAGAATCCAACGGAACTTATCATCATTGTTATCCTTGTATTCTGTATTCAATATTTTATCATCAGGTTTATTGGAGACATAGCAAGTGTCATGCTTAGAGCCACAGATCACGGTAACATGACAGCCTATCTTCTTCAACCCTCGAATCATCGCATAAGGTTGCTTACCACCTGAGTCAGTGACAAGTACACGTATCTTTGCAAAATCCATATCTTACTTGTTTATTTATAATTCAACGCTTGCCCTACGGGGTTCAAAACAGCAACAGGGACGCAAAGCCACAATGCGTACGCCACTGGCTCGCTGAGGGCCAATCTTAGCGAAAGTAGCTAACACGCTATGCTTTCCCCCTAACCCAAGAGGTCCGGTCTTACTTTCATTTACTTTATCTGTGATTCTCTTTTCAAAATCGCTCTGCACACCGAAATCGCCTTTTGCCATTGCTTCCATCATCAACGAAGTAGCCTCGAACTGACTGCGACCAATGCCGATAGCTAATGTACAAGGCGAGCAGCCTAACTGTGACACGGCTGGTATAGCACGATTCACAATCTCGTCAATCACCACATCCACACTATGTTTGTGGAACACCCTCTGAGTGATGCCACGGATGGCAGGGCCGCCACCAAGCATCAACACTGTCAGACGAATCACATCTTCATCAACAGGCTTTATCAGGATGGGTGAAGGAGCCAAAGCTCCGCTATCTTCATCCAATCCACCGCTTTGATCAATCCGGGCATAATCATCGCCCTTGATAGCCATAGGGCGCCCTGGCAATTGGCGTAATCCCATTGCAACGCCTTCTTTAATCTGTTCTAACAACTCACCTGTGACGGCCTTGTTTTTGCCAACCTCCAAGAACAAATGAGGGATGCCCGTATCATCACACAGTGGACTACGCCGTTCTTCTGCAACGAGGGCATTATCTAGTACCTGTTTCATAACCCAACAAGCACTATCCAACTTCTCGTCAGCGATAGCCTTACGATAAGCCTCCTTCTGATCTTCTCTGAAAGTAGATCCTGCACGGACTAAACAATCCGCAACCTTCTCTATAATTGATTTTTCACTTTTCATTTTTCACTTTTCACTTATCGTAGATGCTTTCTCCTTTCGCTGCTGCAATAATTGCCTGATAATTCTCAACCTTAATCCTGTAAAGAGCCTCCATGCCTAGTTCGGGCCAGGCCACACATTCACGATCTATGGTCTGGCTTTCTAAGAGCGCTGTAACCGGAGGAATAATGGCAAACACAGCATTGCTATCAGCCAACATCTTAACCGTCTCAGGTTTGATGGTACCTTTTCCCAAATGCATCTTGATGCCACCCAATTTGGAGAGAGTTTCAAAACTGCCTTCAATTTCTAATTTATTACTGGAAGTAGGCCCTACGCCAGCTGGGCTCACAGCGGTATGAAAGATTACACCGCCTTTCATATCAATTCCACGTTCATCCCAAATACCAGCCTCCAATTCCTTGCAGATACGAGGCAACACAGCATCACGCCCACAAAAGATGTAGCCTGATATACTTACCACATCGCCAACCTTCAAGGCTGCTATGTCTTCCTCACTAAAAGGTGTTGTCAATTTTATTATTTCTTTATTCTCCATTTTATCGGTTTATTGGTTACTCGACCATAGTCACATTCAAAATGAACCTTAACATATAATGCCTTCTTGAGAGTTGTAGAATAGGAAGATACATCAACATATCCATTCTTGATATCCTCATTCAACAGATCAAAAACGCCCTTGGAAGGACGGCCACCCGACAAAGAACAAAACTCCGCATAAACAGGAATGGCATTCTCTGAATGGAACTTTACAATATTTCTTTTTTGATCAATACTGACTTTGGTATCTATGACCTTCCAATAAGTATAATCACTTTTTTTCTTACCCTTCACGAGTCTGGCCTTATAATCACCGAATGTCAAGTCTCTAAGAACGATATCCAAAACCTTATCAACATCTAAAGTCTTATATAGAATTGAATCCTTATATATTTCCAGTTTATTATATCCTTTGGCTATGTTCAGAATTACACTATCACCAACAATATAACATGCCTTGTCACCACGACTTGTACAAATATCATCGTTGTATTTAAAAGGAGTCAGTCGCTCATCGCCCACAGCCACGAAATCGGTCAAAGGAACATATCTTACGGAATCCAGATACTTATATCTATAAAGTTTACGAGGTTTCTTCCTTCGAGACAGCAACTTATCCAACTCTTTTCCAGAAAGGATGACACGCCTACATCCCGGGCGAACGCCCTCACAGATTTCAATCTCTTCTGCCCGACCATTGTGAGGGTTCCTTTTTATCCTGGTCACCAACTGTACATGTCCACCACTATTAATCACATCAGCCAACCGAACACCTTTTGAAGACTGATCATCCACCAATTGAAATAAATCAGAGTTTGCGTAATCATATGATTTCTGATAAATTTTCATATTTAAGGCATAGTCTGTTAGTCCACTACAGACCGTCCCATAATAGGCTCCACAATTTCTCCCATGATAAGGAGGCTTGCTGACATTCTCCGTATATATGACACTTTTGGGATTATTCAATGCCGTCATAAATGTATGGAAACTGACATCCATCCCCACAAAGGTATGGGTTTCCTTAACCGAAGAATAAACTAATCCCTTATAGTTCTCACCGCCATAATACGTTTTAGCAGGATTTGCGACGAAACTATCCAAAGGCGTAAAGCAGAGGTCAGTCATCTGGTATGCCCTTTTAATGGCATTCAAAGCTCCCTGACTTGGAATATCCTCTACCAAAGGCCCATCATACTTTTTACTCGTGTCTTGAGCACAGCAGAACAATACAGCCCAGCAAATGCAAACAAAAACAGAAACTATTCGCAGTATCATCATCATCATTTCTTGATTAAATAAGACATTAGATTGTGTCTTTCCTTGAGATGATCGATATCCAACTTTGGCATATCCTTTCTAATTCCCTGACGTACATGAATATCAAAGAACACTGGTTTATCTGATCCGTCAATAATATCCATATTTCTCACGACATCCTCTTTGGACTCTATCAGATGTGACACTGTTTGATAACCACAACTCTTAGCCACTCCTGTCAGGTCTGCTATATATCCGCAAGATGGCTGACCGCCTACAGACTCATTCACGCCGTTGTTTAATACAATATGAATCAGATTCTTGGGCTGATAACGCCCTATCGTGGCCAGACTGCCCATGTGCATCACGGCAGCAGCATCGCCATCGAACACTACAATCTTCTTGTCTGGACAGGCTATCGCCATGCCCAAAGCCACGGAAGAGACATGCCCCATAGAACCAACGTTCAGAAACTCATGCCCCTCGGCAATACCTTTCAGTTTCAGTTGTTCGTGCAACTCACGCGTTGCTCTGCCTGTTGTTGCCAAGTAGATGGCATCGCTACCAAAGACATCTATCACGGCAGCAATAGCCTCCTCACGGTTCATCAATGTACTCTCTGGGTATTCCTGGTGCTTCTCTTTCTGCGTCAAAATTCCCTTCTTGGCAATCAGTGCCACGGGCGAAGATATTTCCTTGGCTGTCCGATGTGCCCATGCGAACTTCTCTATGACTGTGTCATCATCATCAAGAATCTCGTATGGAATATCCATGTCCTTCATCAAAACGGGCGTCAGTTCACCTTGCTTCTTATGCTGAGCATGATCATTGATGGCAGGGTCACCCCTCCATCCTATCACCAAGATCATCGGTACGGAATAAACCGTCTGATGAGCTAATGACAGCAAAGGGTTTGTGGCATTACCGATACCAGAGTTCTGCATATATACCACAGGGATATGGCCCGTAGCCATATAGTTGCCTGCTGCTATGCCAATAGCATTACCCTCATTAGCAGCCATTACATGATGTTCCTTGTCATAGTTTCGACAGAGATACAGACAGAAGTCGTTGAGCAGGGAGTCAGGCACGCCTGTAAAGAAACGAATTCCCAAATCCTGCAACGAACTAAATAGTTTATCTTGATTAACCATATCGTATTACAAATCTTTTATCAAATCAACAGCCAATATATTCGTTTTACCTACATTATCATATATAGATGTGTAGATATCCTTGTCTATCTCTCCAAACGACATCAGAGCCTCATATCTCTCCCAGAACTCATCATCTGTCAACGGGTTCTCAGGCTCGCCCTTAGGATAATCAACCCGCTCTGAATAGGTGTTATCATCATTAGTTGTAATAGTGACAATGGCACTCTGCTTATCGGGGAAGATACTGCTCAATTCATCATCAGTTATCACCTGTACTTTGGATGTCAAAGCCTTGACTGTCGCATCTTTCAGGCAGTTCTCACCGAACTCCTGCAGACCTGCCTTTCCATAGATCAATGCCACCGCAGTACTATACGGCGTACTCATCTTTGCGGAATAGGCGCCCTTGATGTCTGTATGGTCATGTCCTTTAACAGCCAAGTCGTATGTTTTGACCTCGATGCTCCGAACCATATCGGCAGTTATGCCATATTGGTTGCGTAAATGAATCGCAGCCTCAACTGGCGGATGGGTATAGCGACATGAAGCGTATGGTTTGGTATAGCTCTTCATAATAGCGTAAGTACCATTCAGCAGACAAGGCTTAATCTCGGTATTCTCATCACCGGCCATCATCTTTAGGAATCCTCTATATCCCCCTAAAGGATCTTCATGACCTTTAAAACCTGATTTTGCTAATTGGAGACATGTCAACGACAGCAAAGCTGTCTTCGCTACATTATAGGGTTTCAGTTCTGAACCGTCATCCAGCACCTTCAACATGCCTGATGCTGCGACACAGGCTGTTGCGAATGACTGATAGCGCTCTTCGTCAGAAAAGCCCAGCATATAGGCTGCTGCCAATGTCGCCCCCAACATACCACAAGTTCCCGTTGCATGATATCCCAATGCCTTATGCTTAGGCTGAATAGAGACGGCCATCGTATAAGAGGCTTCATAGCCTATCACAGCGGCACGTAGAACCTCGTCGATAGTTATATCATAACGTTGAGCCAACGGTAACAGTAAGGAAAAAATAGGTGACCCTAGATGGATAATTCCAGAATTAGTACCATCATCAAAATCCAATGCATGGGCATTCAAACCATTTATAAAAACAGCCTCTTTCAGCACCAGATTCTTCCCTGTTCCTATAGCCTTGAACTCTCCTTCCTCTGGCTCCGCAAAAGCAAAGTACTTTTCCAATTTCTGCTTTTGGAATGCCACACCTGCACAAGTCACTGCCAGATAATCAAGTAAAGACTTCCTGGCCCTTGTCATCACTTCTTCAGGGATAGTCTGTTTTGCAACGTTGTCAATCGTAGCAAAATATTTCTGTGAAATATTCATCAGATAAACTTGAAATAAGCAGGGCTGTCTGGTTTGGCTATCTCCCATGCTGCATCCATCGCATCGAGGATACTTTGTGGAAGCGTACCCTTTTGTGCTGCAGCCATGTTTTGCGTCATCTGTTCGATACGGGATGCCCCAAGCAGGATACCATCATCTTTTGTGGCATCCATCATAGAGTGATTGACCAGCCACCGATAGGCAGTCTCTGCCATCGGGATTCCCTCCGCATCACAGGCCTTCTTGATAGCATCCACAGCCTCGAAGTAGCTCTGTTTCCAGTAGCGTTTACGATAACTCTCCAAACGGGCGAAACGGCCAGGCTGCGGGGTATCCTCGAAATGTTGATGCTTGCCTGTGAGCATACCGCCTGCCAATGGGTTGAATGCATAGAAACGCATATCTAACGAACGGATGGCAGGGAACAGTTCCGGCTCCACATTTCGGCATAGGGCATTATACATGCCCTGATAAACCGTCGGACGAGGGCAACCTATCTTATCGCACTTATAGGCAATATCTATCACCTGCCATGCTGGATAGTTGCTCAGTCCCAACTCCTTAATCTTACCTTGCTCATAGAGTTCCTTGATAGTTTCAAGAGCCTCATCAATAGGAGTCTTTCCGTCTGGGAAATGAAAATAGAGCAAATCCACGCTATCTCGCTTCATCCGCTGAAGGGATTCGGTGAATTCCATCAGAATAGTCTCACGGTCTAATCTTCCCGTTATGCGAGGATGTACCTTGGTGGCAATCTCATAGCTATCAGCTTCTATATTAGGGAGAATCTCGCCTAAGATTTTCTCTGTCGAGCCACCATTATAGACGTAGGCCGTATCAATTTCACGGTTTCCCGTCTGCAGAAAGCCTTCCGTCATGCTCCGGCTTGCCTCAGTATCCAACTGAGGGCCGAAGTTCATTGTACCTAATACGATTTTCATTCTATTCTGCTTTCCCAAGGACAAGACTTAATACAGAGTCTTCATTCTTTACGACTCCATACACCTCAGCACGCTTTACAATCTTCTCAGCCCAGCGGTGGTGAGGACCAATCTCATTCATCTTACCACCACCTTCGCTCTTAATCACACCACCTGATGTGTTCAGGATCTGGACTGCATCATTATACTCCTCCTCAACCACAGTGAACATGGCATTCACGAACTTGGCATGAGTGGGATGGATAATGGTCTTACCTACAAAACCGTTGGCACGGTCAATCAAAACCTCCTTCAACAAGCCGTCAATAGCGGGATTCACGATATCCTGCCCTTTAATGAGCGCATTGTGGAAGTTTCGTTTAATCACCTCATCGATATCATCATTATTATAAGCACGGAAATACTCCCAAACAGCCGCAGATATACAATAGTCACAATAGCGGTTAAAGAAATTCACCACATCGCTCAAAGCGTCTCTTACAGGCATGATGTCGAATACCGTAGAATTGATACCACGGCGAACACCAAAGAGTGATGACATATCTGTTCCGCCCACACGGATATTCAGAATCAAATCCTTATAAGGTTCAAGAATATTCCTCAGCAAAAGTAATTCTTTAGTGCGACTCTCCCTAAATGCGACTTCTGGACCTTCTAATATGGGCATACCATAGAGGATAACACCTAAGCGACTATTCACCTCAACTAGTGTACGCAATACGTTCAGTGCATTCTGACTGTTAAACTTGGGGAAGTTGAAGCCTGTTAGCACAGAGGCCTGCTTCTTGGTGATCCTTGCAGCAAAGCTCCTGAACTGCTCTGGATTACGCACACGCATAAAAATCAGTGGTATGTCATCCTGAGTAATATTGCCAGCCTCTATCTGATCGGCAAAATAATCCATCGTGTCAAGGATGTTCTGTTCTGCTGCAGGCAGATCTTCCTCCTTGATAGCATCCTCGCAACACATCACAAACGATGTAACAGGCAATTCATGATTCAAAATCTTCTCCCTGATATCCTTGGTGCCGGGCATATAGAGCGTAGCACCCAAGCAATACTGAAGGGTATCCCGCTCAGTATATTTATTAAATTCTATCGGAGCCTTCACAAACTGGAAGGCCTTATTATAAGCATGCTGTCTCATTACCTTTTACTCTTTTACCTTTTTACCTTTGGCGATACCACCGCCTCAGGATAATACGTATCAATCACCCTTTTCACTAGTGCCACTTGCTTGGCTCGTTTCTTCGCATCAGCCTCTGTCGTATCCCAGCTATGCGTAGCAGCCACCGAGCCACCTGTCTTCAAATAGATTGGTGCAGCCACTCGAATAAACTCCGGCACCTCATAATGGCGGATAAAACCACCTGTAGATTTGGGGTTCTCTGTATGGATGTCAATGGGAATATCAATGGCAGCACGGATGGCAGAGAGCATTTGTAACTGGATGTCGCGTACAGGATTGAACGAATTGGCACCTATAGACTCCAACAATTTGGCAGAACAAGGATTACCATGCCCTGTATGAGCTGACACCTTGAACCTCACATCAGCAGGGAGGAAGCCATCCTTGCGCATCTGATTCATCAGCCACAATTGGCCTTCGTCATACACCATAAACGAACGTACACCAATCTTTGCAGCACGCTTAATGTCTTCTACAGCACGAATCACTTGTTCCTGCCCCCTCAGACGATAGCCCATACGTACACCCTCAGGAGTATTTACACTGGCACTAGTATCAATCGTTGCGCGTGGACCCGTTGCTAACAATAGCTCCACATTCCATTTCTGTGCATACTCTAACATCTGCTCAATCTCACTATCCAGCAGTCGCATGATACCCTGCGTCTGAGTAACACGATGAATCTCAATGCCATAACTGTCGAGTGCCTCTAACAGTGCTCTCATTGGTCCAGGTCCCTGAATGCCCGGTACTTCAAAACGATACTGTCCACCATCCTCAAACCTCTTTTCTGATGTTGGCAAAGAGTATAAGTCACCGTCAGGCATTCCTATACTTTTTAAATAATCTCTTGTTTCTTGCATAATATCTTATTCATTTTTCATATTCAGATTTGTTGGGGAATTTTGTTTCAAATTCCTTCTGAATAAGAGGCCTAATAATTTCAAAATCCTCTTCACTGCACATAGTGGAATCATTTGCACATATTGACCATATATTCTTATTTCTCAGAGCTTTCAATATAGAATTAATATCACGACTGTTTAGGACATATTTACATGCATGATTCAATTTGACTGGATAAAACCTATTTGTTGCAAATTGCCAATATCTGAAAAAATAGGGATTAAGACTAATGTTTTCCCTAAAACGGGTACAGCTATTGGTCAACATCTCAGGCTCTTTCTCCCATGCCTCATCCAAAACAGATTTTAAAAACGGTTGTTCAAAATGCCGATATCTAAAACCTACAAATCTTCCCTTAGGGTCAAATGATATAATTCTACCCATCACCCATGATATCAATCCCAAATGATAACCAAGCCATCTCTTCGGACTGCCCTTAATTGTCATTTTCCGGTTAAAATGTCCATTTAAAACAGATACATTTGTGTATCTAATAATAAAAGTTAGAAAACCTGTCTCTTTATTATAAACTGGCACATTAAACACAGTTTCCGCATTACAATCACAAGGCAAACCTTTTCTAAAATAATAATCTGGAGTTATTGGTGCATTTAAATAGCAGTCATCATTAAAATAAACGAAATGTTCTGAAAGACCAGGAATTTTATTCATGTGAAGTTCTATGGTATGGGAATTAAATGTAGGTAAGAATTCTGATGGGATATAATCAGAATGCCTAACTAATACCAACTTAGGATGACCTTCATTAATCCAATTTGGGAATTTACCATTAGTTACTAAAAACACCTTATTCACCCACGGAGCATATTTCTCAACTGATCTAAACCAATATCTGAAAAGATCCCATTCTCGATATCTTGCCGCAGATATATCAGCCATCTTAGATGACTCTTTTTTATACTTGACATACTCATCTTGCCATACAGGATCTGTCGAGTCTAACCACGTCACCACAAAATCAATTTTACAATTCATAATTATGTACACTTTTATTATTCTTATCTTTCTGTCGACTTATGACCAGTTTATTTAGGAAAGGCATGACAGAATAAACTATAAATAAAGAAGGACTCACCAAAATTAAACTCTTATAAAAACAGGCCCAATAAACAAGTAAAAACACAATATCATAGTATACTAATCGTTTGCCACTCCTTCGATAATAGATAATATTATATATGTAAAAAATTACAGCAAACCCTATGATTCCATACAGGAAAATCCACACTTTCGCCCCAGAATTACCCCCATCATTATGTATTTGGTCAGGTACATTATTGGGACCAACACCAAACCAAAGATCACCTTCACTGTATGCCTTGCTGAAATAATGTTCAAATGTATCTGATGTCCTATTATCCAATTCTGCCACATCATCAACCTCTGTCAATCTATTTATAACTCTGCCTTCGAAGTAATCCTTAAACACAAGAATAAAGACCGCAAAAAAAACCATTCCAATTAAAACATTCTTTACATTTGGTTTTATACTCGTAAATAAGAAAATAAACAAAAAAATATAGTATGCAAGAGAAAGAGACATCATACCACACACTAAAAAAACAAAAAAAGGAAATCTCAGGGATTTAATTCTCCATGTTGCAAACAGCATGAATGCACATATCGTACCCATAACCCCAGGTTCTGAACACAAACCTTTAAAACGATATAAGATATTATGGACACTTATTATATTAAAATAAAGATGATTAAAATCGCCTTCTTTTACTTGCGTGACCCTAGTAACGGTAGCTACAACAACACCCTTTCCCGTAATGATATAAACTATATACTCTACAGCTGACAATAAAAATAAAAGAGATAGGATCCAAACATATCGGCGGAACACTAAAGATAGAAAACCATCATCTAATAAAAGAAGTAATGAACATATAATTAAAAAAGAGATCTGATTAAGACTTGGAAAAGCTCCATTAATTATAGTTGATATAGAATAAACGACTCCCCATCCCAACACGAATAGGGAAACATCTCTATTTGAACTGTTAATGACTATGGGACGAATCAGATATCCTACAAAAAAAAGAATGAGAATAATAACGGAATTCATCAATATATTTAAATAATATATTGAATAATTGGCTATTGTTGAATAGACCAAATATATAGCAATTAAATAAGAATAAATCTCTGTTCTTGATCTTGATTTAATCATCTCACGTACTATAAATTCACTAATTCATTAACAATCCTGCTTCTTTGAGATAATTAATGGAAGAATCTCTTATCACTGCCAATTTCCTTTCAGCAATGGAATAATCCACATTCTTTAATATAATATTCCTATATGTAGATTTAACATGCCTATCTATAAGACCCAATTGATTCAATAAACTTTTCACTCTCTCAGGTTTTCTACAATCTATTGAATAAAAATCTTTTTTTAATGCTATGGAAATAGCAATTGAATGGAAAGAATTTCCTATTATAATCTTTGCATTCTTTATTAGCCCTAGAAATTCCTCTGGAGATGCCATCTCAACTAACAAATGGTTTTGATTCTTTCTAAGGTTTCTCATTTGAGGTTTTGATTGCCCTATTACAACTTTACAATTGATTTTTTTTGAAATATAATCTGCAAAACCCTCCGCTGCATCATCCCTTTGAACATTATACATAAAAACGTAATCACCAATATCTGGAGATTTTGCAATACCAGACAGGATATCGGGATTAACCAAAAGAGTCGGATCTATGCATTGGGTTACAGATATGGAGAATCTATTCTCCATTGCATGTTTAAGGTTCAACTCGCGAACTGATATACAATCGAACACACCTATAAGTCTTCCTATTTCATTCCACTCAAAGTCCTTAATTAATGAGGGGTTTCCAAGACTTGCCGCATAAACAACAAATTTAGTTCTGCCTTTGTAGAATTGACCATAAAAAACGGGATCGAAGCCTCCGCATAACCGTGGATTCCATATCTGATCACTCCCAAACACAATACAATCAAATGTAGTCGGAATCTCTGAAGCTGAGTGATAACTAGGTGTCGTATTTAGCCGATAATCTACAAACGCCTTAAAAACCTTACAAATCCTTCTCCTTTTACTATACAAAAAAACACTTTTAATAATAAATTTTAATTTACCAACTATACCTTTTTCTTCTAGTAAGGGAACCCATGGTAATATTTTTTTATAATCCTCTGTGTATGGATTTCTATAATCAATCACCTGTACTTCATGTCCTCGCTGAGCCAAGAACTCCTTTAATGCATAACACTGAAGCACTGCCCCATAATTGATGGCATTATGAAATGTCAGGATACCAATTTTCATCTCTCTATGATTTTTCTTCAATTTCAATTTCCAAATCTTTATAGACTTTAGACATAAATGTTTTATATCTTTCAAAAGCCTGTTTGGCATTGTTATCTCTCCAAACGAATGAATTAATAGTCTTATCTGAAATATAATAATTCAGGTCTTTGTAGCCATAGAACAACAGTAATAAACGCTTCTGTAAAATTGCAGGGCTGGAAATGCCCAACAACTTAGCAAACCTCAGACATATAGCTATTGAAACATTTTTAACATTATGCCTTTTCTTCTTTTTCGCATATATACTACCCAAATTCTTCGCATAGCCTTCCTGGTGATTCTTCCGGTAAGCTTTTGTGCTCTCTGCCTTTCTATATTCTTCGTCTATATTTCCTGCTTTTTGCAATCTCAATTTAACAGATAATATGGTACCATCAATCTCTTTACGTTTAAAAACAGAAGAGCGCCTTGTATAGCCTAAGGCCTCTTTCTTCATGGTTCTTATAGAACCATCAGACATAAGAACATCAGCACTTATTAACAGCGAAGAAATAGAGCAATTAAAACAGCTCGAATTATTGACTACTGCAGAAGCGACTGTTCCAGGAAGGCCTACCAATCCATAGAATCCTGCATATCCATGTGCCATACAGTCCTTGGCAAGTTTAATAACGCTGACACCGCAGTCACAAGTGACAACATCATCCTTTATTTCATACTGATTAACCTTGACTGTTGAAACAACTACCTGAGGATTGTATGTAGAATGGAAAAAAATGTTTGAGGTCTGGCCAACAAGGTCAAAATCAACCATATTAGTATATAAATATTTGCAAACTTCTTTTAACTGGCAAACAGACATCGGAGAAATCCATAATGCGGCTATACCGCCAAATTTTATCCAAGTTTTACTGGATAATGACGCATTTTCCTCAAAGGGTATTCTATTTATTTCTAAAAATTTAAGTAGTTCCATCACAAATTACGATTATATAAAAACATCTTCTTTTTAATCCAATATTCAACCTTGTAAAGAAAAACTAAATATTGAAAAACTTTATAACGCCAAAATGTCGGGGGAAAAGAAATTTGTTTGAAAAGTGCAGATAGAATCATGTTTCCGCCCATATAATTACAATTTTTACATATCTTTTCCTTGGTTACGATTGGAATATCAGATGACAATTTGTAAAAATCATTTTCAGACTTGATATTTCCAAAGAGCCACTTAATAATCCATCGATTCATCAAGAGACTTAACCCTCTAATAATATTCAAATGAGGATGTTCCTTCTCAACTATCTGACAAATGAGAGATGAATAATTATCTAACAAATAGAAGCATTTTTCCACAGGAAGATTCTTACCTGTACTAGTCAATGTATTAGGTCTAATTATGTGATGGTACCCGGCTTTGTTTGTCAATCTGAAATTTTGAGTATGTAAGATGTAATTTAAACAGAAGATACCATCTTCCGCAAAAGAGACTCCTATCGGAAATTGGATATTAAATTCTTTAATGATGCTCCTTTTAAACAAACGATGCCACAAATAACCATTGTATGCGTTTGTATAATCCAAAAAACAAACCAATTCTGATGCGGAAGTTATTAACTTTTCTGGTAGAGAGATTAAAGTGCTCCTTTTCGACAATTCAATATCCTTATAATAACTTTGCAAAATCAATTCATCTGTTTTTTCTATGGAATCAATAAAGTTTTGAAGATATGATTCCTCGATCCAATCATCTGAATCAATAAAGCAACACCATTCTCCTGATGACTCATCGATTCCCACATTCCTGGCAGAACTAACACCACCGTTTTCTTTATGGATCACACGAAAGCGATTATCTCTTGTAGAATATTCATCACAGATAGTTCCACTTTTATCTTTGCTACCATCATCAATTAGGATACATTCCCAATCGACATAAGTTTGGGCTAGGATAGAATCCAGACAAGGATGTAAGTAATTCTCAGCACCGTAAACAGGAACAATGATTGATATATTCGGCATATATATTATTGTTTATTCTCAGAAAGTGCCAAATCCAAAAAATACCGCGAATTGGTTCTTTCACATTCTAATAATTCATCCACCTTATCAAAATCAATCTGAGGTAGAGTAATGGTTTTATAATTCTCTTCGTTCACATTACCTCGTTCTGGAATTCCTAATATCGTAAAAATACTCCTTAAACGGGCATCTGTAGCTCCATCAAAGGCTATGAAATCTTTATGAAACAATAAAGAGAATACTACCATGTGAAAAGATTTTCCAATAACAAGCTTTGCATTTTTCAACAAATTAAGAAATTCTATAGGACCTGCTTCTGAAATTGTATACATTTCACTTCTGTTCCTAACATATTGAAAAGATGACACTACTTTCATACCATAGTGTTTACCTATTTTCACAGCCAACTTTTCATATTTGGGTCTCTTAGTTGGAGTATAATAAAATATGTAATCCCCTTTTACAATAGGTGTATCATCAATAAAACTAGAATAGTCGCCAGCTTTCAACAAGAGCGTTGGGTCACAGGCCAGAGTGATATCTTTTGCTAATAATCTGTTTAGATATTCCTTCATAGAAGATTCACGCACAGAAATATAAGAATAGTCAGAAAGATATTTTTTGACTATAGACTCTTGTTGAGGTGTAATATTATTGAGAAAATTACCAAAAGAAGGAGAATATGACACTTTCCTTATTCCTGAAAGGGGGGCAGGCAAATAATAGGATTCGGAAAAGTCTTTGCATTTCATATTCCATATCTGATCTCCACCTGTTATGATACACTGATATTCCAACTGTGGCAGATCATTATAGACCTCTTCCCAGCTTTTGTATTCTTTATTTGTTAATTGCAGATTGTTTCTTATAAAACTCTCATAGCGGAACCATTTCCTGCAAGCATGGAAGAGCCATACAGGATGTAACAAAGTATACAAAAAAAACAACAGTTTCCCTTTTATTGGCCTTAATGGGAATCTGTATAAGTTTTGTTGAGCCTTGATCCTCATATTGATTGTTTCAGCATCATGACCAATGCGGTTTAAATATTGCTGCAAAGCCCATGCCTGAAGCATCGAACCATAGTTGTGGGAAGCATGAAATGTTAGTATTCCTATTTTCATTTCCTTAGTATATTTCTTGCTGTTCTTTTAAAATTGTATATCAAGTATTTATCAAGAATAGATAATAAATAGGCAGAAGTACCTAAATACGGGTAAAGAAGCCGAAAGAATTTCTTTCTATTATCAAGTAGGCAAGGACGTCTCAGTTGGGGATTGCCACTGACAGCTTCTTCAACTGTCCGCTCAAATAAATTCATCTTTCCAGCAATCTTAGGCATAATTTCTTTCCCCTTCTCTGAGTTTGGCAGAATGACTGAACAACCATAAGGATGAGGTGGTATCTCATCAGCAGGAATAGATTTCCCCAATCTCCAAAAATCACCAATTGTTATGTCAGACACTCTTTCTGGGCAAGCATACCTGCATTGATAGCAACTCTCTCTGTATGTATATCCATCAATAAATGTGTTTATATACCAATCTTTATAGCGTGGTTTATTTAATGAACATCTGTAAACCTCCTTTCCGTCTACTACTACTACTACTACTATGTAGGATGATTCACGGAAGATGATATTGTCATAATGTGGATAATTTGCGACTCTATGCAAATGCTTCCTCAGGACATCTGCAGAAGGAACTCCATGACAGATGAGGTCAACTAACAATAAATTGGCAGGCTGTTGTTTGAAAAGTTTCCTAATAGCAGCAACTTGGCAAGGCGTACCAATAAAAAGAGTAGGTTTTCCTCCACTAACATCCTTTTTCAACTGAGGAATAATATCAATTATGCTGCTTTGAACATATTTCGACCCCTTAAGAATTTTAAGATTCGACAATCCATCAACCCGGACATGTTTCACCTCTATATCAGGCAACATAGCGCAACCATAGACAACACCACCCAGAGAAAGTATGTATTGGGATATTACAGAGGCGGCACCACCTGAGGTACTGGATTTGTAGTCATCTTCATCCTTGCTCCATGCAGCGAATGCTACATCCGCTTTATTTTGATCTAAAGGATGGAGGGCTGGGCATTCCTTTACACACAATCCACAGTCGATGCATTTGTCCTGATCTATTATTGGATATAAATGACCAAAACCACCATTTATCTCCATTGAAATACATTTCTTAGGACATTGAGCTGCACATAACCCGCAGCCAACACAGATATTGTTGTCACAAACTTTTTCCATCCTAATTTTGTTGTAATTGGCGAAGAAGATATTCTTGAGAACGTTTTCTCTCACAATTCATCATTTCATACAAAGAATGCTTATCAATAAAGCGGCTTTGTAATTCTTTATAGCTTATTGACAAATCATCACGTAGAATATGATCACTCAGATGGTATGTGTCAAGTAATTCGGTTATTCTGCTTCCTCGCTTTCTCGACAGTGGCACATAAGAAAAAACGTTATCAGAGTCCAAAATCAAAGAAAAGACGGTTCCATGGAAAGAATCTGTAATGACCATATCAGCAGAATTAATATAGCCAAGAAATTCTTGAGGGCCAGCATTGTTGACAATGTTATCGACATATCTGGAAACATCTACAGTTTGGTACAAGCACAGATATACAAGTCTTTTCCCACTTTCCAGGCTAATCCTGTATGCGAAATCGATTAATTCCTTACAATAATTTAAAGTGAATAAGAGAATATACGGTTTATCAACAATTGGGGGCACGATGATACTTTTCCATTGAGAAGGCTCTAATAAAAAAGTGGGATCTGCAACTTGGGACACCTTCTGTTTAACTAATTCTGACAGAATCTTACATCCATCCTTCTCGCGTACAGAGATAGAGTAATAATCAGAGAGCCATCTTGAATAGTCCTCCTTTTCTTTGTCTTCCAACTTTGCAATCCCTATACTAGTTGCATAAGAGATTTTTCTACCACCATTCTTAACAAATGTCAGGAAATATGGCTCGATGCAAAATCCGATAGTCGGATTCCATAACTGATCACTACCAGAAATATAGATATCATAATCTGGTGGAGCCTGATATAACTCTTCGATGCTACAATATTGACACGAATAGTTAATTAAATTATTAAAAGAATCAAACTTTTGTTTAGCTTCAACCGAAATAGAGCTAACCCTTGATGAGTGAACAAAGTAATTCTTAATTTTATATAAAGCCCTCTTTAAAACGCCATATTGTTTTGACCTATAAGGTAAATAGCTCTTGCTTGGAATATAATCGGAATGAATAGGGCGTAGCAAATCTATCACTTCACAATCATATCCCTTATCTTTTAAATAAAAAAATAGTCCATAGGACTGCAAGCAAGCTCCGTAATTAGGAGAGCGCTGTATTGTTATTATACCTATCTTCATAAATTTATATTATCCTGTTCTCTTCTTATCACCAAATCTAACTTTCATAAAGATTTTCTCTACTTTAGCATAAACAAATTGGCGTTCAGCCTTATTACATCCAACATACAGAATTGATATTATTGTTGAGACAAAGCAAAGAATAGTAACATAAAAGAAAGATGTAAAAGAATTCTGCGAGGTTTTAAATGCGAAATATGGAATAATTGACGCTACAAATGAGACTAATGAAATATTTATTATGACTTTCTTTATGAATTCCACCGCACTCAGATTTATCATATTACGCAACATATATATTCTTGTCAACAAGCAACAGATACCAATAAAGATGGCCACATATAATATTGTTTCTGGTACTCCACCACATTTCAGAATAACATAACTAACAGGGAAATTCATAATCTGTAATCCGCCTACTGCAAGCTGGTAGTTTCTTATTTTTCCTGTTGCCAATTGTGCAATAATAAGTGTTGAAGATATCGATTCTATCATGCTGAACACCAACGTAAGACGAACGAAGAGTACAGAATGGTCTGGAACTGTTTTCAGCCAAAAATGAAGCAAGTAGTCTGTATTCAAAAGAAGAGGTAGGCATAGCAAAAACAACATATAATATGAAAGACGTGCCCCCTGAAAGATAAGGGTCATCATATAACGCCAGTCGCCACTTGCATAAGACTGCATAATCTGAGGTCGTAGTGCTGTAAAAAAATTATCTACAAAACTATGAACCGCATGAAGTACTTGGTTTGCAATTGCACGCGCTGCGTTTACAACCGGACCGCCAAATAGATTAATTAAAACATTTCCTCCTTGGCTTCGTAAAATTACAGATGATGTACCTATCAAATTCCAAAAAGAATAAGAGAAAATCTCTTTTAGCAATGGTTTGTCTACAACAAAACGATAACGACACTCTTGAAAATACTTTTTGCAGTACCATTGGTAGAAGCTACGAACTATAAACTGTATAAGGAATATAAAAAAAGAATATATAATTAGCCTGTCGAAAGGTGAAATTATAACCATATAGCAAATTAGTAATTTAGCTATGCCTTCAAAAATGCTAAAATAGGCAAAAACACTCATACGTTCATGAGCTATAATGGCTGCATTGTAAGGAGTTGTTAACAGGTTGAAACAAAAAGTTAATACCGAAAACTGGAAAACCCAGTTGGCAGCATTTAGACGCTCTATTGGTATTACCATCTTGTTATTCAGAAACCACAATCCAACAGTCTCTACTAAAATTAAAATAATAATGGCAAGAAGAAACTGTATCGATAAAGTAGTAGAAAATACGATCCTGAGTCTTTCGTTATTGCCTTTTCCCATCTCATAATTTAGGAACCTACTAGCTGCACCAGATAAAGATCTGCTGACAATGGCAAATAATGCAACAAAGCCTCCCACAACATTGTAAACGCCAAAATCCTCTACACCAAGAGCCTCTAATATCACACGTGATGTGTAAAGGCTTATAAGCATAAGAAAAAGCATTCGCACATAGAGTACGAGCGTATTCTTAGCTATGCGTTTGGTATTTGCAGGAGTTGAAGACATATACTTATATTTTAAGACAAAAGGCTGCCCGCGGTGATTTAACCTTTATTAGAAATGAGCGGGCATCTCTTCTCGGCACCACCTGCGAGTAATGGTGGGAACCACATTCATTATCCTAGAATCTTGAAAATACATTTCTGTACTTTCTGTACACGTGAATAAACATTTAATCACTACTGTCCCGTTAAAGTGAACTGATCGTTCTTTGAAAGAATTGATATTCAGTCTTTTATGAGCAGTTTTGCGAGTCAACGGATTTGATGTCGTATCTTTGCGTTCAAAACAACAAATCGCATATGAATCAAAACAAATACATTTTTGCTCAGTTGGTTGCATTCCTTGATAGGAATCACTTCAATTATCTGGCTCGCAAATATTCAGGTAATCGTTATGTCAAGCACTTCACTTGCGGGGACCTGGCATTTCGTAGGCTGGGGCAGATTCTATAAGGGCAAGACATCAGTCGTAAAAATAATCCTCTTTCCTAACATGTATGCATAAAACACTATGCATCAGCATGTTAGTGAATAATTAATATTTCTTAATAAACGGAAAGAATAGGGACCAAGGGGAACCGGTTCCATTTTTCCGATGCAAAGGTACGGTTTTTAGGGGATATAAACAAATAAAATATAATAATTTTGGCTTTTTATTCAATTTTTACTAACTTTGCAAGCAAAAATAACGAAGAATGGAGACTTTAGCAAATAATCAGCGGGATGCTCAGGAGAAATTCTGGTTTGTGATCGGATCGACAAACCGCATGAAGGAACTCCAGATCAGAGACGAGGCCAGGAACCAAGGACTGGAGGCCTTTGTGCCTGTGATGTATGCCTATCAGACCATCCGGGGGCAGAAACAGCGTCGGTTGATACCTGCCCTGTCAGGATATATTTTCGTGAAGGCTACCACCGTCGAACTGCAGGACTTCTTTGCAAAATCTCGTTACAATCTTTTTCCCAGAAAATCAACATTCACGAACAAGAATGATTTCCTGACTGTGCCTAACCACGATATGGAGAATTTCATCGCCGTGACAGAGTGCAGCAAAGAGCAGATCACCTATTTCAAACCTGACGAGATCGTGCTTCAAACTGGCGATAAAATACGTATTCAGGGAGGTATCTATGATGGCAGGGAAGGTATCGTCATGAGGATCAAGGGTAAACGGAATAAGCATCTGGTAGTGCAGATTCCTGGAGTGATCGTGGCGGCTGTAGAACTAAAGCCAGACATGGTATCATTACTCCCCCATCCAACAGAACTTAGAGAAAAACCCTCTAAAAATCTTGACAAAGACAGAAAGTTGGTTTTCGAGATTGCACATCGGCTCCTGTTTGAGATTCCTGATAAATACAAACAAGAAGAGGAGTATTATCTGCTCCTGAGTGAACTGAAGCGAGGGGTTGCTCGTATCAGTTCATTTAAAGGGTATGTTGCCTCGGCAGAGGCCGAGTTAGCATTGGCTCTGTATTTAGCCAGCGAGGCACTTGGAGAGGAAATATCCATAGCCAAGGAGAGGCTGGAGAAAGCTATTCTTAAACTCAAGGATTCAAGCAAACTCAAGGCTCAGTGTCTTGAACTATTAGAGAAATTAAATCCCGCTGCTGATTAGCAACGGGATTTAATTGGTTATGACAAGCCTAAGAGCGGTTTTAAGTCATCTTCTTTGTGGAGGATCCAGACAGTAGTACCTAAAAAAGCAAGGAAGAGCCAGACAAGGCACCACTTGGCGCGGGCGGGACCAGCCTTCTTTACGGGAACCGTAGCAGACTGAAGCGTGGTGAAGGCTGGGGTTTCTGCCTGAACTTGCATCTCCGCCTGTTGGAGCTGACTAGCCACCTGTTGGTAGATCTGCTGCTGCATCTGCATCTCGTTCTGAAGCTCATCACGACGCGTCTGGGCACTTTGCGAACTTACTGAACGATGGGAGTCGGCAAAAGCGGCATAGCGCTGACGAGCCTGCTCGTATTTGGCCTTTGTCTCTTTATAGAGTTTCTTATTATACTCCAAATCAACACGAGCCTTACTCGTGCGATAATCTGTGATAAAAGTTTGAAGACGCGTCTTCACAGAGTCTGCCATCGTCGCACAGATGAACGCATTCTGATCCGTCACCTCTATCGAGATCACCATCGTTTTCGCATCCACATCACAAACTACTTTTTGATCAATAAGTTTAACGATATTCGTCTGTTCTTTCGTCAGACGGAAGGGGTCTATACCCTCCACCTTGGGTTTCTCTTCCCTAAACAGGCTAAACAGCCATTTTAAGGTTCCTCCGATAGCAGCACTCCACCAAGGAGATGTTTGCTCATCTTTCAAATAGTCATAATAAGACATCGTGCGATCTGGCTCACCCTCGTCCTTATTGCCCTCAATGGTCACGGGAATCTGGAAAAGGCTCGTCTTGAAATCCACGCTGTTCATCAAGTCGGGATACAAGGTTGGAAACAGAGCCTCCGTAGAGCTACCCAAAGCACCCTTAAGATTAACACCGAAACTACTGGCCAAACTGGCAAGACCTGACTTACTGCCACCGCCAGACATCTCGGGGCTAAGTTTGACCTCACACTTATAATAGTTCGGGATGCTCAAAAGCAGGATAGCGGCTACGACAAAGGTGATCGGAAGAACCTTGTAATAGAGTTTCTTATGCTTTAAAAGGTCTTGGAAAAGCTTTCCAAAGTCAATGGCAGACTCCTCTTCCATCAACTCCACATTATTGACATTCTTTTCTTCCATAATCACTTTAAGATGTTAGCAATGGTGGCGAACATGGTGGCCAAAGAGGCGGCTGAGGTACCGATGCCAAGCCACTTAGCGAAGTCACTGGAATCCCGGGGCTCCTTAGAAGGCACTACCACCTCACATCCTGGTTCGATGTTGCTCTTGGAGGCTTTGGCGATGGTGCCGTTCTGGTAAACGATGTAACTGTGACGTTTCTTGGCACGATTGCCAAAGCCACCGGCCTGTTCAACGTAGTACTTATAGTCCTTACCTTCTGCAAAGGCTACTGTGTTAGGAGCACGAACATCTCCGCTGATTCTTACTGTATGGTTGAAGCGGGGAATGATCAGACGGTCTCCGTCAACCAACTCAATATCCTGTGTTCCACCAGGGTTGGCAAGAGCTTCATCCAGATGAATACCTACACTATAGGTCTCTGACTGAGCAATTTTCTGAAGGGCTATGGAGTCTTCACCCTCTGCCGTCTGACGGGCCATATTAACAACTGCACGATAGCGTGCCTTCTCTGCATCCGTCATCTCACGAAGTAGACGGGCACCACGAATGTCTGCGCCAGGGACAACGCCACCTGCGTTCTTGACCAAATCACTCAGACGCTGGTTCTTTTCCTCCATCGTATAGGTGCCACGGAAAGCAATCTCACCATCAACAGACACACGGATAGGGGTCTGGAATACCGGGCTGCGACGTACCTGCACAATGTCGTAAGGCTCCAGTGTGAAGCCTTCATCACCAGATACCGTAAAGTCATCATTCAGCATAAAACTGAACGTCTTGGCAATTTCCATTGTGGAAGTCGTGGCCTTGGCATCACGCAAACGGCGCGAAACGTCGATCTTCACGGCAGAGGCAGCATCCGTCAAACCTCCTGCCTGCAGTATCAGATCGCCTACCGTCATTCTCTCTGCATACTCATACGTGCCGGGGAATACGACCTCGCCACTAATCGTCAGCGTACGAAGGTTCTGGTGTTCTGCCAAAGTTGGGATAAAGAGAATATCTTCGTTCTCCAAGGGGACATCAGCCACCGTGCCGTTCATAATGCCCTCCAAGTCAATAGAAATCACCTCCTGTGTGCGGTTTGGTTTCATACGGCGCAGGACGGCACGGGAGACCATAGCCTCCTCAGTCAGACCATCGGCCGCCTCAATCAGACTCCTGACACTATTAACCTTCTCGCCCAAACGATACATACCATCACGGAAAACAGCACCTTTCACCTCAACCATGTTCTCATAACGGTCAATGATCTTTTCAACTGTAACCTCGTCACCATCTTCCATCTTAAACTCGGGCAACTCAAACTCCTCGACATTGAAGACACTCTTCATTCGACCGTTATTACGAAGCACGCGCAATGATTTCTTATAGGCATCGTTTGCATAGCCACCACAATATTTCAACAAGGTAGAGAGACTCTCATTCTTGCGGAGTTCATACGCCATCGGGCGTTTCACGCGGCCCGAGATCTCGACAATGCTCTCGTATGGACCTACCTGAATCACATCGTTATCTTGAAGACGTACGTTACCAGCCAAGCGGCCATTGAGGATGAATTCATAGACATCGACCACGGATATTTGCTTTCCCTGACGATAGACCTTGATGTTACGCAGGGTTCCCAAACTACTGATGCCGCCCGCCATATACAAAGCATGGAACACAGTGGCAAAGGCACTGAGCGTATAGGTGCCTGGCGCCCTCACCTCACCCATCACATTGACCATAATGGTACGTGTCTGACCCAGAGAGACCTTGACATCCGAACTTTCGTAATAGGTTCCCATCGTACCGCGCACCTTGGACTGGGCTGCTGACACAGAGAGACCTGCCACATGAACGGGGCCATAGTCAGGCACAGTGACATCACCGTCGGGAGAAACCGTCAGTTGCATACTTTTCTGCGTGTCGCCATAGATATCGATGATAAGTTGATCACCAGGACCCAGGACATAGTTCTGGGGGGTGGCAATATTCATCACAGGCTCGAATGTCAGTGACTTTTTGTTGAAGATATCACGGCCAAAGACACGCTTGCCAGAGGGGGACAACGACTCTGGAACATAGTCTGGAGCATCCGAATCTTCATGGGTAACCAGACTATTGTCGTTAACTTCGTTATCGACGCGCATACGATCTTTGGTATTGCCTACCATATTATCCACTGAATCATCCAGACCTTTTGTGGTCATCTGCTTGGCATACTGACTACGCAAACGCTGAATCTGAGCCATCGTAGCACCCCGCTGTATCAACTTGGCAGCGATATCAGTCTCAGAAGCGCCAGATTTCTTCAGTTGAATGGCGTATTCAACAACCTGATTATCAGTCATGCTCTGGCCATAGGTCATGTTGACCATGCCCAGAGAGAACAAACATAATAAAAGTAATTTTTTCATTTATGATTAATTATTTCTTTTTTGTCGTTTTCTTCGTGGTAGTAGCAGTCTTAGCCGTGGTTTTTGTGTTAGCGCGCGTTGCAGACTGGGCTGCCGGCTTATAATATTTCAGGGCCTCGGGCATCCATCCCTGGATCTGCTGGATACGCGTGGCATCTGAGGGATGGTCGCTCAGGAATTCTGAGGTATTCTTGTTCTGATTCAAGGATGCCATGCGCTGCCAGAAGGTAATGGCCGACTGAGGATTATAACCTGCCATGGCCGCAAAGATGAGTCCGATATGGTCGGCCTCGCTCTCGTGGTTACGGGAGTATTTCAGGTTGGCGAAGTTCAGTCCTGTGGCTGCCAAAGCCTCTCCAATGGCCACCGTGTTACTGCCTACACCCAGGATCGTAGCCAGACTACCGAGGGCCTGGATGCCGTACTGCTGCTTCATCTGCGTGCTCATCTGCTCAGCAGAATGGCGCGCCACGGCATGGGCAATCTCATGGCCGAGGACAATGGCCAGAGAGGCCTCATCTTGCGTAACAGGGAGGATACCCTCATAGACACAGATCAGTCCTCCGGGCATGCACCAGGCGTTCACCTCCTGGTTCTGCACCAGATTGAACTGCCAGGTGTAATACTGCAAGTCGTTCTGCAGGCCTGCTGCCTTCAGGTAGGTGGTCACAGCACTGGCGAGGTTCTGCCCCACCCGCTTCACCATCGCCGTATTCGTAGCATTGGTGGAAAGCTTGGCCGTCTTCATAAACTCCTGGTATTGCTGGGTCGAGAGACTGAGGATGTCACCATCGCTGACCATCAGGGTCTGCTGACGACCTGTGATGGGCACTGTGTTCGTGGTTCCGCAACTGACCAAAACAGCGGAGATCACGGCTAAAATAAGGACTCTGAACTGTTTCATACAATCGAATATTCGTTTCAGAGTGCAAAATAACACAAATTATTTGAGATATGCAAATTTTGAGTCAAAAAAAACTCCCCGACTGTCGCCGGGGAGATCCAATTCATTAAAAATTACTGACTTTTCTTACTTGTTCAGACCACGGTTGTTGAGCGTGGTGTTCAGCAGCACGAGATAGGTACGCATCTGGTTCTCGTTGAGGACGTAGCGCATCCATTTCACATCGTTGTCGATGGCACGGGCCAGAAGCACCTTGCGGTCGTTGTTACTGTACTGAGCGGCAAACATCAGCTCACTGGCGAATGTGTGGTGGATGTCTGCAACGGCCTCTTTCTGGTCGTCTGCCAAGTTCAAGGCTTCAGAGAGCTTATTCATATTAACGTTCAGCTCGTAAGCCTCTACACTTTTTACACTGTTTGCAGTCTCACCTTCAGCGAATGCGGTTGTCATACTCAGCATTGCCACTAACGTCAAAAACATCTTTTTCATCTTTTTACCCTTTCTTTAATTATAATGTTACCCTAAAAACATGAGCCCTTTTGGCTTACGCCGCATTCCCGATGAACGGGACAGCTCAAATGTTATCCTTTTTATGTCTTTTGACGCTGCAAAGGTACAGCGATTTTTGCTATCTCGCAAGCAATTTTTCCAAATTGTGTGCGATAACAGTTGTTTCGTTGACTCATATCAAAGAATCATGGGAAAGAAGAGTAAACCAGATAAAAACGTCCTGAGCTCGGAGGCCGGATGTCAATCCCTTACTTTTTTCGTAAGATAATTAGGCAGAATAAAAATAAATGCTTACCTTTGTGCCCAAATTACTATATATATTATATAAGGTATAAGAAAATGGAAGAGAAAAAGAATAGATTCCTGTCGGTGGTGTATGAACTGTACACGGAGAAGGACGGGGAGAAGAATCTGGAGGAACAGACTGGGGAGGAAAGGCCCTTTGAGTTTATAACGGGCTTTGGTATTGCACTGGATGCGTTTGAAGAGCAACTGATGGGTATTGCTAAGGGCGAAAAGTTCGACTTTACCCTGCAACCTGCCCAGGCTTTCGGCGACTACGAACCCGCTGGGATGCATAAGATGCCCAGAGAGACCTTCATGGTGGATGGGAAGTTTGATAACGAGAATATCTACGAGGGGGCAGTGATTACCCTGATGGACAATGAGGACCACCGTTTTATGGCCCAGGTCAAGAAGATTGAGGCTGATGGTGTGACCCTCGATACGAATCATCCCCTTGCTGGTAAGGCCCTGAACTTTATCGGAGAGGTTAAAGAGAATCGCGAGGCTACTGATGAAGAGGTGCAGCATCTGATTAAGAAACTCACCGGTGGCTGCGAGGGATGCGGACATCATAAGGAGGGTGGTTGTGGCCACCACGAAGGTAGCTGCCACGATGGCGATTGTCATGGAGGATGTTGCGAATGAATTCTTTCGGGAGGATATTTAGGCTGACGACCTTTGGTGAGAGCCATGGAGAGGCCATCGGAGGGGTGGTCGATGGGATGCCTGCGGGCATAGACATCGATCTGGACTTTATCCAGGGAGAACTGAATCGCAGGAGACCTGGACAGAGCAAGATCACGACTTCGCGCAATGAACCAGACCAGGTGGAACTGCTCAGCGGCGTGTTTGAAGGCAAATCGACGGGTTGTCCCATCGGGTTTATCGTGCGCAATACCAACCAGCATTCACAGGATTACGAGAATATGCGTTGTCTGTTCCGTCCCTCGCATGCGGACTATACCTATCAGGAGAAATACGGCATCAGAGACCATCGGGGCGGTGGAAGATCTTCCGCCCGCATCACCATCAGCAGATGCGTGGCTGGGGCGCTGGCTAAATTAGTGCTGCAGCAACAGGGCATCTCTGTGCGGGCCTATACTTCCCAGGTGGGGGATATTGCACTGGAGAGGGATTATCAACGCTATGACCTGAGTCTGACGGAGAGTAATGCCGTGCGCTGTCCTGATCCTGCCAAGGCTGAGGAGATGATCCGACTCATCGAGACTGCGAAGGCTGAGGGAGACACCATCGGGGGCGTGATCACCTGTGTAATCAAGGGTTGTCCCGTAGGACTGGGCGAACCTGAGTTCGGCAAACTCCATGCGAATATCGGGGCTGCGATGCTCAGCATCAATGCGGTAAAGGGCTTTGAATATGGCGAGGGCTTTGCCGGAGTGACTGCCAGAGGTTCGGAACAGAATGACATCTTTGTGCCCGCCCCCTCTGTTGCAGGGGATTTGCAATCCCCGGCCATCACCACCGTTACCAATCACAGCGGGGGTATCCAAGGGGGTATCTCCAACGGTCAGGATATCTATTTCCGCGTGGCCTTCAAACCTGTGGCCACCATCCTGCAGGAACAAAACACGGTGGATAAGGAGGGGAATGCTACGACCCTGAAGGCTCGTGGCAGGCATGATCCTTGTGTGTTGCCCAGGGCTGTGCCTGTGGTGGAAGCTATGGCTGCGATGGTCATTTTGGATGCAATTTTACTGAGAAACTCGGTCAATTTATAGAAAAAAGCACCCCGAATGCAAAAAAATGTTATTAATATTTGGAGATTTACAAAAGATAATGTAAATTTGCATCGCATTCAAGGGTTTGTGAAAATCCCGACATGCTTTAGTTAAGTCTAGTTTAGTTTTTGTGTTGGTTGAGGGCTGCCGATTGGCAGCCCTCTATTTTTATATCACGCCAATGATCTCGTGGACGTCTTGGATGTCGTGGGAATCAAGCCATTGATCGATACCATCCCGGACTTTGATGGAAATGGCCGGATCGAGGAAATTGGCCGTACCGATTTCGATGGCCGTGGCACCTGCCATAAGAAACTCGATGGCATCTTTCGCGCTGCTGATGCCTCCCAGGCCAATGACAGGGATCTTTACTGCCTTGGCTACCTGATTAACCATGCGTAGGGCTACTGGTTTGACGGCAGGACCTGATAGGCCACCTGTACCAATCGAGAGGACCTTCTTACGTTTCTCGATATCAATCGCCATACCCATGAGGGTATTGATGAGTGAGACACTGTCTGCCCCCTCGGCCTCGACAGCACGGGCAATCTCAGTGATATCCGTGACATTCGGCGAGAGTTTGACTATCAACGTCTTATGATAAGCCTGGCGCACAGCCCTCACCACACTCGAAGCGCCTGCACAGGTGACGCCAAAGGCCATTCCACCATCCTTGACATTCGGACAGGAGATATTCAGTTCGATGGCCGGAATCTGCTCCAGAGCGTCTATCTTGGCGGCACAGGCTGCATAATCCTCTGGGGATGAACCACTCACGTTGACAATCATATTCGTGTCAATGTCCTTAATCTGGGGGTAGATATGTTCACAGAAATAATCCACGCCCTTGTTCTGCAGGCCCACACAGTTGAGCATGCCTGAGGCTGTCTCGGCCATACGGGGATAGTCATTGCCCTCACGGGGTTTCAGGGTCGTTCCCTTCACAATGATGCCGCCAATGCCATCCAAGGGCATAAAATCAGCAAACTCCAGACCATAGCCAAAGGTTCCTGAGGCCGTCATCACAGGGTTTTTCAGCGACAATGCGCCTATCTTGACACTTAAATTTGCCATAATAAATCGTTTATATTAAACACGGGACCGTCTTTGCAGACGCAGACATTGCCTTTGACGGTCTTCTCGACACAACAGAGACAGGCACCGAGACCACAGGCCATCAGGTTCTCGAGAGAGACCTCACAAGTGATGTCGTTCTGTTTGGCATAACGCGCCACAGCCTTCATCATCGGCGTAGGACCACAGGTGAAGATGTGATCGAAATGCTCTTGCTGGAGCAGGGAATGGTTGGTCACAAAGCCTTTCTCGCCCTCGGAGCCATCTTCTGTGGTCACATACACGCGCCCGCACCTTTTAAATATATCGAGCATCAGGAGATCGTTTTTCGTGCGAGCGCCTAAGAGAAAGGTGGGTTTGATGCCGTTTTTGGCCATCTCTGCCCCTAAATAGAGCAGAGGCGCCACGCCTACGCCACCACCAATCAGCAAGACCCTGGCCCCAATGTGCCCCTCTGTGGCGGTAAAGCCATTGCCTAAGGGGAGGATACAGTTCAGGAGATCGCCAGGCTGGAGTTTGGCTAACTGGCGTGTACCATCGCCTACTGTAGCTACCAAGAGCCAGAGTTCGTTCTTCTCGCGATCCACAAAATTAATGGAAATCGGTCTGCGCAGGAATGTTTTGGGAGAACCATCCACACGCACCTCCACAAACTGTCCTGGTAGCATTTCAGGGAGTTTCTGGTCGTCTGTAAGTTTGATCAGCACATAGCGTGCATGGATCTGCTCCACAGATTTCACCCGTAAATCTAATGCATATTTTTTCATATCTTTGCGTATTTGGCCGCAAAGTTACAAATAAATCCGCAAAATATCATCCTGCAAGGATAAATATTTGCCTTGTGAAGGGCAAAAGGGGCCTGCGCCCTTCATTTCTTGGCGGGGATGAAGGTTTCCCAAGTCTGATCGTCGTAGAAGACACGGATTTCCATGACTCTACGTTGTGGTTTGTCAAGGTTTTTGACTTCCTCGCGCACAAAATCCAAACGTGTAGGACGTACACTATTAGAATTATAGGTGGCTGAAGAGGTATTTTGAGGGGTAGGAGTTGGGGATGCATCAAAATCGAGCATCGGATTTTGAACCTGATGACGTAAATCTGAGCCCTGACTCTCCTGGGGCAGGGTGGGTTCTGAGGGGGTGGAAACAGACTGATACATGTCACCGATGCCAAACATGAGCCACTCCATGTTGATGTTAGGAATTTTCTTTTTGAGAGCTTCCACCACATTCAGAGTAGGGCGGGTACGTCCATTGAAGATACTACTAAGGGTGGCTGGCGCCAACTCAATATAGTCGGCAAACTCTGATTGAGTCATCTGACGAGACTCCATAATCTGTCTGATTCGATCCTTCATGTTGTTAATGATGCAAATTTTGGGCAAAATAGCCCGTTTATCTTTCAGTTTACAAAGTTAAAGCAAATTTTTGAATTGTGCAAGAAATGGCATAAGAATTTAGATTTTTAAACTTTTGATTTGCGATTTAGAATTTTGAAGTGTAAAGTATGTGAAGTGGTATTCTTCACGTTTATATCTACAAATTTAAATTTACATTCATAAACGTATGATAAGCCTCTATTGAAAGATATTTCGCAAATAACTGGGTATAAATATGATAATTAAGGATTCCAATTCCTGTAATTATGCGATATTCACTATTTCGATCTGTAAATGACCTGTCTTTCACACCAATTTCTTTACTTTAACAACTAAATCATTGGTTTTTAGATATTTAAAACGTAAAATGACGCTTGTATATTCTTGTCTATGAATTTCCAAAACTAATTGTTCGAAAATTGATATTAATATTTAGTAATGCATATTTGGGTTTTGGAACGGCAAATTCTTGATTACAAACACAAATATCCTGTGTTCAAAATTCAACTTTACAAAGATGATGTCAGCATTTCAAACCTTAATGAATGTGAATACCGAATTTAATAGCTCTCAAAACTACAAAAATCGTCATTTCTCACGAATTCTGTACCATTTTAGGGAATTCTGGAAATACGCGAGTTTTGAGGGGTCAAGAATCCTCGGAAAGCCCTGTTATTATCGGCAAAAGAGGCTAAAAAAAGCGCTCCTGAAAAGCGCGATTTTTAGAAATTCTAGCGAAAAAATAAACCCGATTTAGTGCAAAATGTAAAAAATCAGTTCCTTCATCAACTTCCCTGGAGGGGTATTTGGGTTGTCCAATCCCTTACTTTTCGCATCGATCTCGCGTATCTTGGAAATAATCTGCATCACTTTCATCGCAGCGTAATTTCGCATGCCAATCATATAGTCCTTCGCAGCCCACGGAGATCTGAATTCCAACCACTCTGCCACCGCTTCCTGACTCTTATTATTCGGTGCATAATACGCGATCATCAGATTCTGGAAGTAATTAAAGAGCAACGGGAGAAATGAGTAGATGCTACCCGCCTTCGGATTTTCGTCAAAATATTTGATGATGAGGTTCGCCTTATACACATTTCTGTTCACAATGGCATCGCGAAGCTCATAACCATTGAACTCCTTGCTCACCCCTATCTGATCTTCCACCACCTGGGGCGTCACCTTTTTGTTATCCTCAGGCAACGACAGGATCACCTTATCCAGTTCTCCTGTCAGACGACTCAGGTCTGAACCGATATTATCGGCGATCATCTGCGTGGATTTCGCATCAATACTGACATTTTTAGCCTTCAGATAGGTCTCAATGAACGCAGGAAGCTCCCTTTCCTTGAGTTTTTTGCTCTCAAAAAGCACGCCAGCCGTCTGAATGGCCTTCACATATTCCTTTTTCCGACCATCTACAGACCCGTTTTTATGGCACATCACCAGGATTGTAGAGGGCATCGGGGCCTTGAAATACTGAGCCAGGGCATCGGTATTCTTGATATTCTGTGCCTCTTTAACGATGATCACCTGGTATTCGGACATCATGGGATATCGACGGGCATAATCAGCAATCTGAGCAGCCGTCACATCCGAACCAAACAGGATCGTCTGGTTAAAATCGCGCTCCTCAGGCTGCAGGACATGCTCTGCAATATAGTCGGCAATCTTGTCGATATAGTAGGCCTCGTCCCCCATCAGATAATAGACGGGCACGAACTTCCGGGCCTCCAGATCGCGCATGATACTGTCGAAAGTGACATTTTTTGCCTCTGCCATGATGCTATTTCGAATATTATTTGTACTTTTGCGGGTACAAAGATAATAAAATGTATCGATTAAACCTACCTCCATACCCCATAAAAATCACCGAGAGGGGTGAAAAACGCCAGATTTTCGACTTTCTGCGTCGAAAATACGTGGCTTTAACCCCTGAGGAATGGGTGCGCCAGCACTTCGTGCACTATCTCGTGGAGGTCAAGAAATACCCCAAGAGCCTGCTCGCCAACGAAGTGGAACTGAAGGTAGGGGACAAGAAACTGCGCTGCGACACCTTATTATATACGCAGGCCCTCCAGCCCCGTATGATTGTGGAATATAAGGCCCCTACTATACCACTTCAGCAGAAGACTTTCGACCAGATCTCGGCCTACAATCTTCTGCTGAAAGTGGATTATCTCGTGGTCAGCAACGGGCTCCAACACTACTGTTGCAAGATGGACTACGAGCAACAGCGCTACGTGTTCCTCGAGCAGTTGCCAGACTACGAATTATTATGACAATTAGTCCATATCGCTGGCATCCGTCGTCTTCTTCGACGTGGCCGTCTTGCGAATGGAACGCTTGCGAGGCTTTTTCTCCTCACCAGTCACCTTGTCGATCTTCACGCCTGCCAACTCGGGGTCAATCAGAATACGACCGCAGTACTCACAGACAATGATCTTCTTGTGCATCTTGATGTCGAGTTGACGCTGGGGCGGGATCTTGTTGAAGCAACCACCACAGGCATCGCGCTGCACATACACCACGCCCAGACCATTACGGGCATTCTTACGGATACGCTTGAAAGAAGTGAGCAGACGGCTCTCGATCTTAGCCTCGAGTTCCTTCACCTTCTCCTTCAGTTTCTCCTCCTCAGCACGGGTCTCCGTCATGATCTCATCGAGTTCACTCTTCTTCACGTCAAGGTCACCCTGACGCTCCTTGATCACTTCCTCGTTGGCTACCAGCTCGTTCTGCTTTTCCTGGATACGGGTATTAGCCTCGCGGATCTTCTTGTTGCAGAGTTCAATCTCAAGCGTCTGGAACTCAATCTCCTTAGAAAGGGTATCGTACTCACGGTTGTTCTTCACCTCGTCCAACTGGTTCTTGTAACGAGCCACACTGGCCTCAGCATCAGCGATCTCACCCTTCTTCTGGGTGATGGCACGCTGGAACTCGTCGATCTCGTTCTTGATCTTCTCAACACGGGTGGTCAGACCTTCGATCTCGTCCTCAAGGTCCTGAACTTCCAGAGGCAGTTCGCCTCTCAGGGCACGCTTCTCATCAATCGATGAGAGGGCAGCCTGAAGCTGATAAAGGGTCTTCAGCTTCTCTTCCACTGACAAATCTGTGGGATCTTTCTTTGCCATAACTATTTATATTAAAAATTAAACAATAAACATGAAATAATTAAACATCAGAGATAGAGAATAGGGTTCGTATTCGTCTCTGCGATATAGGTATTAACGCCTGGGCACTCCCGCTCGATGATATCGCGGAAGAGTTCAGCCGTAAATTGTTCGCTCTGATAGTGGCCAATGACACAGATCTGAATCTGCTGCTCATAGCCGAAATACTGATGATAGTGCATCTCGCCCGTAATAAAGGCATCTGCCCCAGCCTTCACAGCCTCATCGAGCAGAAAATCCCCTGCCCCACCACAGATAGCCACCTTCTGCACAGGACGGCGCAACAGTTCGTTGCACATCGCACACTCCACGCCAAACGTCTGCTTCACCTTCAGGATGAAGTCATCAGCGGCCATGGGCTCTGCGAGCAGCCCCGTCACACCACTCCCCGCCTCTACACCATCGATGGTCTTCGAGGCCATCAACTGCGCGTCCTTCAGCCCTAATTTCTGGGCGATGCGGAAGTTCACCCCACCCTGGGCATTGTCCATGTTCGTGTGCATGGAGATCACTGCGACATTGCCCTGGATGGCCTTTCTGACCGTGCGCTGCACATCTGTCAGGTCACTGATCGTCTTCAGGCCCCTGAACAGCAGCGGATGGTGGCTGACAACCAGGTTGCAGCCCTTCGCGATGGCCTCGTCAATGATCTTCTCGTTGACGTCCAGACACAATAATGCCCCTGAAACCTCCGTCTCTGTCAGTCCAACTTGCAAGCCAGCATTATCCCAACTTTCCTGCAAGGGCAGAGGCGCGAAACGTTCAAGGGCGCTCAGCACTTCTTTGATTTTCACGCTGCAAAGGTACAAAGAAAAGCCGAGACTTCGCCTCGGCCTTCCTATTTATTAAGCGTTTTTAACTCTTTACCAGTCACTTAGGCGGGCTCTGGCCTCTACCCTATCCTCGACAGCATCATCCAGCGCGGGGAAGAAATCGATCCCTGTGAGTTCTTCGATCTCATCGACTGTGCGCACTGCCTCCTCCATCGTCTGCTTCACGCCCTCATTGCGATAGATAAAGCCGATGGCCTTGGGATTACCCTTGCGACAGAGGATCACTTTGAAGAAAGCCTCAGGCACCCAAACCTTATTACGTCCGATGGTCTTGGGTGCATCAGCGTTGGTACTGCCCACCCTGAACCTGTCGGCTGCTGACGAGTAGATAGGTCCACAGACGATATCGATGGCCCCATATTCTCGCGCCCACTCACGACAGAGGATCTCCAGATCGTTCCACTCGTACTTGTTCAGCCCATGGTTCTGCGGGCAGACATTCGTGAAGAGGAACGACTCGCGCATCGCCTCCTTGTCCCACTTGTTATCGCCAGCAGGACACATGTGCCCACGATCGTAGCGCGAATTATAGTAATCATTGTTCGTGGCGCGTGGCGTCTTCACCTCCGGATCCTCAGAGAACACCTCCTGCTTACGCTGGTGAGGTCCCTTCGTATGGCCATCTGTCAGATGCCACGCCACCCAGTTGGGATTTTTCGTCTCACGATTATACGAGATGGTGAAGCCCGTCTTGTAAAGGATCTGTTCAGGACGATCCTTCAGGGGGGCAGGTTGCTCGTACATCACTATAGCCTTGGTCTTCGGCTGGGGCTGACCCTGACACGACAGCATCACCATCGCCAGGGCACCAATCAGTATGTTGAATCGCTTCATATTATTTAGATATTGACACATATAGGAACGAAATAACCATAGCCGCCAGAATAATCATGATCACCGCAGACAGAATGCCGCTCAGCACCATATAGCCCAGCACGCGACGCTTGGAGTAGCCGGAGAACTGCTTCAGGGCCACGAAGATCATCAGCACAGCGATCAACTTCAGGATACCAGAGTTCAGCAGATTACCCGCAGTCGAATAGATCGAGTACATATTGGCCGTATAGACCAGTGCCACGAAGAACTCCGGGAAATGAAGGTCTGGTATCGCTGGTGCCTTACGGAAGAAATAGAACAAAGGCATGGAGAAGAGCAACAGTGTCAGGAGGGCGAAGATCGCCGGGTTCTTCTTTCTCAGCGTGTTCATCGTCTTGGCGAACTTCCAGCCTGCCTGATACATCGGTTTCTCCATATCCTGGCCATTGATATGGATGGGCTCTTCTATGGAGGCATCAGACCATTCCATTTTGATTCCTTCCTTGGCGAGTTCTTCTTTGACAAGATCTTTCTTGGCAACTTCTTCTTTTGGGGCTTCCTCTTTGACTGTCTCCTCATCCTCCGTGAGGTTAAAACCATGTTCGATGACCAATGCCAGGGCCGCCAACAGGAAGAACATCTTGAAAGGCGGGAAATAGGCCGTCTGCATACCCCCGATATAGTCGCGGATCATATAGCCAGGCCGCAGCATCAGGTCGCGGATGCTACGGAACATACCACGATTGCCCAGTCCCCACACGTCGAGGAAGAGCAACAGGGCCTTTTTGAAGGAGAAGCGTCCTATCTTGGCAGACTGTCCGCATCGCGGACAATAGTTGCCCTCGAAACTGGTGCCACAGGAGGCGCACACATGCTGTTCCTCCTTCAGCGGAGCCAGTTCGTGGGGTCTGCGCTGCCAGATGCGAAAGGCTCGCCACCAGACCTGCCTCTGCTGTTTGTCACTGATCACGCCTAAGAGTTTCATTTTTCGCTGATTCGTTACAATTTGCCCACAAAGGTATAAAGAATTTCCGATGCTCACAAGCAAAAGCCCCAAAAAAGCCACCTCTTGCTGAATAACTTCGTAAAATTCCTACATCTTGAACGATTTTCGAAAAAAAATGTGTACCTTTGCAAGCAGAAATGGATATACTTGAACATATATCTCCACAGTTGGTGCTGTTTTTCATTCTCTACGGCATAACGGGAGTGGTGCCACTCATGGCTGCCATCTATCTGCTGCTGCGCCGGGGCAATGCCTTCGCGCCAGGCGTCACGCCGCCGGTACGGCTGCGCCGTTGGGCAGCATCGTTCTTTGCCGTCGCGGCATTGGGCCATGTGTGGTGGTATCTGTTCTACATCTATTCCAAAGACTTCCATTCTGCATGTTATGTGGTGGTGGGCGTACTCGACTGCGTGATGCTGCTAACCACCATCGCCGGCACACTGCTGGCCATGCTTCAGGACCGCAAGCGACCCGTCTGGCCCGCCTTTGCAGCCATGATACCATTCGTGGTGCTTGGGGCGTTGCATATCCCCTTCCCCGATGTTCCTTTCATGTACATAGCCACCGTATATGTCCTGTCGCTCTATGTGCTATTCTCTGTATATATGGTATTTGCCGTACGGCAATACGGACGGTGGCTGAACGACAACTATGCCGACCTGGAGAATAAAAAGGTATGGCTGAGCCAAGTGGTGTCGCTCGTCTGCTTGTTGTTATTCATCCTCTATGCACTCGTTGACACCGACACCATCCTGATCTATCTCCTGCATGTCATCGAACTGATACTCTTCGGCCTCCTGCTGTGGCGCGTGGAGACGTTGCCGTGCCTCACCCCCGTCTCTCCTAACCTCTCACAGGGCGAGGCTCCCGTCAATATCGACCTCGCACAGATCGAACGACTGTTGGCAGAGCACTGCGTGGCCACGCAACTTTACCTGCAGCACGACCTGAGCCTTCAACAGCTGGCTCGGACGATTGGCACCAACCGCTCGTATCTCAGCCAGTATTTCTCCCGTCAGGGCATCACTTACAATACCTATATCAACAATCTGCGCATCAACCATTTCATCAGCCGCTACCAAGAAGTAGCCAACACCCAGCAGCCCTTCACCGTCCAGCAGTTGGCTAACGAAAGCGGCTACCGCAGTTACAGCACCTTCAGCCTTGCCTTCAAGCAGCGCACGGGTCAGAGCGTCACCGCATGGATGCGCCAAACGACCCTCTGTTAGGATGTTGAATTTCCGTTAATCGGTGTTTAAAATCCGTGATTCAACGGTCGCTTGTACGGGGCGACTTTCAAAATCTGCAAAACTTTTTTCAAAATCTGCAAAACCTGAATGCAACCCAGCATTCGGGCTTTGATTTTTTGGAAAATTTGCTTATCTTTGCGAAAAATCGGACTGCTAACATGTACGAATACCGAGGACTACAAGACATGTTTTTCATGATGCTCTACGGCGGAGCGGCTTTCTTTGCCTTGCTGGCATGTCTGTATCTGCTCCTGAGGCGTGGCAATGCCTTTGCCGACGATGTCAGGTCAAGCCGCGTGCTGCGTCGCTGGACGGCGGCTTTCATGGCAGCAGTCGTCGCGAGTCACGTATGGTGGGTATTGCTGGGCACGCAGTTCCTGGCCGACGACCGTCTGGTGCGTAACATCATCGCGATCACACTCGACCACCTCACGTTTGTGCCGCTGATAATGTGCGTGCTCATTCGTATGTTGCAGGATCGTCGCCGGCCGCTCTGGCCGCTCATCCCGTTGTTTGCGCCCATCGCCGTGATGGCAGTGGTGTGCATCTTGACCCACAACGACATTTTCTGGTCGGTGACGGAGTATTATACGGTCTTTCTGGCTATCGCCTACATCATATATTATGTTCGCGCGCTCAGACAATATGGGCGCTGGCTGCTCGACAACTATGCCGACCTGGAGCGCAAGGAGGTGTGGCAGAGCCTGCTTCTGCTGGCATTCATCCTGTTCGTCCACATGGCCTATACCAATAATGAGGGTACTCTTTTCATGGAGTATCTTGCCCAGGTGAACACCATCATCATCATCGCCTTCCTGCTCTGGCGCGTGGAGACATTGCAGGAACTGGAATCTGAAGAGAGTGAAAACAGTGAAAACTCGAAACCATCACTAAACCTTACAAAGATATGAAACAGAGAATTATTACAAGCACCTCGTTGCTATTTCTGGCGACTCCCTTTTGCTTCGCCAACGGTTATACCCTTGCTGTGGCCAACAACATCATCGTGATACTGATGATCATTGTGATAGCACTTATCGTGATAGGAGGCTACAGCCTGTATCATAATAGGATTATCAGTCAGCGAAACGAGCAACTTCGACGTATTTTGACGGCACTCGACGACTATCGGGCCATCGTGGGCGACGAGGCTCTGTCGCTGGATGAGCAGGAAGAGATCCTGAAGGAAAAGCTGTCGAAGTCGAAGGAAGGCAAGGTGGTTCAGAAGGGCGAGGAGCAGAGTTTCTTCGTGAAGATGGATGCCCGTATCAACAAGGAGAAGCCCTTCACGGATCCTGATTTCGACCAAGATGCGCTGGTTAAGTTCCTGGGCGTCAGTCATGAGACATTCTGCGAACTGGTGCCGCGTTATACTGATCCCGACAGGACGCTTGACTATATCAACTCCCTGCGGGCAGAATATGCCGCTAAGTTACTCCTGGAGCATCCTGACTGCTCAGCAGAGGAGATCGTGCGCTGGTGTGGCTTCAAGAATATTGCAGCATACAAAAACGCCTTTAGGTTCTCCTTCGGCATCATACCTACGGAGTATGTACGCAGCATGAACCAGATGTTTAAGAAGGAAGAGAAAAATGATGCAGACAAGATTTAAAAAAGGAGCCAAGATATTCGATATTGGCATCACTGCCGTGGCAGGAATGCTCTCGGTAGCCGTCATGCTCTATGGCGTGTTTCACTTCGGACTGGGCGAGGCATGGCCCGAACTGGTGCTCAACCTGTTCTACATCGCCTGTCTGGCGATGATATGGATGTACTTCTTCAACTCCCGCCGCATCACCACCCAGCAATTCAACTACTGGTGCTCCATCTCAGTGGGGATTACGGTACTGCTGCGCGATATTCTCTTCGCTCCGCCACTGGCCTATTACTCGCTCCATCTGGTGTGCCTCACACTCTCGGTGCTGCTGCTATGCATGCTCACGTTCTTCTATGCCCGCAAGAACTGGCAGAGTTACACCAAGCGCAACCTGTGGGCCATCTGCGTCATCGACATGATCATTGCCGCGCTCTACAACTACGACATCTACATGGAGCCCTTCAGCGAATATACCAACTATATGCTCACGGAGATCTGGATCCGTCCCACCATCACCTACGGCCTCGTGGCCTGCTTCGTGACGGAAGTAGAAAGGAGTTAAAGTACAAAAAATAAAACAACAATTATGAAGAAAATGTATGTATGGATGATGGCCGCCATCCTCGTCATCTGCGGCGCTGTAAATACGCAAGCCGAAACCCTGCGTGGAACTGTGAAGGACGCTATCACCGGAGAGCCACTGATTGGAGCAACGGTGAAGATAGCTGAGTTGGAAAATGCTGCAGCCGTAGCTGATATAGACGGTAACTTCCTTATTAACATCAGTAAGGGAGGACGCTATACCGTCGAAGCTAACTACATTGGCTACGAGCCCAGTGTCATGAAGGAGATCATGATTTCGGGTGCCAAAGAGGTGGTGATCGATATCGCCCTGCGTGAGAACAGCACCGAACTGACGGAGGTGGTAATAAAACCCCGTGTGAACAAAGAAGCAACGGTGAACCCCACTGTGCTGACTGGTGGCGTCATGCTCTCGATGGAGGAGGCCAGCCGATTTGCTGGTGGCTACAACGACCCTGCCCGATTGGTCATGTCGTTTGCAGGTGTGTCGGGTGATGCCGGCGGTAGCGGACTGTCAATCCACGGAAATGCACCAGAGCGCATGCAGTACCGTATCGAAGGCGTCGAGGTGTTTACACCTAACCACTTCAACGACATGTGGGATGCCGGCTACGGACTGGTAAGTGCGCTGAACTCGAACGTCATCGGCAACAGCGACTTCTTTACCTCAACCTTTAACGCCAACTACAACAACGCCCTGAGTGGTGTGTTCGACGTGAAGATGCGCGCTGGTAACAACTCCAAGCACGAGAACATCCTGCAGGTGGGTACCGTATCCGAGGAGTTGACACTCGAAGGCCCTATCTCGCGCAAGAACAACAGCAGCTATATCATCAACTACCGCTATGGATTCACATCGCTGATTGATAAGCTCAACCTGGTTGACACAGAGGGCTCGCATATGAGCTTCCAGGACTTCTCGTTCAAACTGCTCTTCCCCACCAAGAAAGCAGGCACATTCTCACTCTTCGGACTGCTGCTGCACGACACCAACCACGACGATCCCTTGAAGCTGGAAGACGTGCACTCGGTTTACGATGCCTCGAACAACGACAGTAAGCTGACACAGATACTGGCAGGTGCCTCGCACAAAATCCACTTCGGCAATAAGTGGACCTGGCGTACTACAGCTGCCTATAACATGCAGCACCTGAAGGCCAACATGCATTACTATGGATTTGCACGCAACGCCGACGGTGTGCTCAACACCCCACTGGCATTCGAGAATCCCGACGATCCCAAGAGCAAGATGTACCCCTTCAGTCAGCAGCAGATGAACGAAGACCGTTTGATTATCAACACCGAATTCTCGAAACAGGTCACCAGCAAGTGGCTCACACAGTTTGGTGGTGAATACTCGCACCGCTTCTTCAACCTCTACTATCGTTCACACGACAAGCTCTACGATACAGTGAACCCCATGACAGAATATACCAAGATGAAGGACAACACCGGACTGGCCAACCTGTTCTGGCAGAACCTCATCACCGTCAATGACTACCTAAGCCTCTCGGCAGGCGTCGCAGCCAACTACTTCCTGCTGTCGAAAGACCTCTCGATAGAGCCACGCTTCAGCATAAAATGGGATCCTGACGAGAAAAACAGTATTTCGCTGGGTTATGGTCTGCACTCAATGATTGAGAAGCTCGACGCCTACTTCTATCGCGACGACAACGACCGTCTGGTCAACAAGGATCTGGGACTGACCAAGGCTCACCACCTGCATGCCACCTATATGCACAAGTTCAACAGCAACCTGACACTGCGCATCAATGCCTTCTACGAGTACGGATTCGACATACCTGTGGGCATCAACGGCAGCACCTACTGCGTGACCAACCGCTTATATGCCTACACCGACGAGCCACTGGTGAACAAAGGTAACACCCGCAACTATGGCGGCGACATCACCCTGGAGCACTACATGAGTCATGGTTTCTTCGGACAGACCAACTTCTCACTCTATAAGTCGGAGTATCGCGGACAGGACAAGGTATGGCGCAATCAGCTGTACGACCGTGGTTTCATGTTCAAGATCCTGGCCGGTAAGGAGTGGATGATTGGTAAGAACGTGTTCAACATCAGTGCTAAGTACAGCATCCAGGGCGGTCTGCGCTATTCACCTGTTGACGTGGAAGCCATGCGTGAACGTGTGAACATGGGTGTCATCGATGATAGTCCTATCTATAAGGATGGCGAGGCCTTCACCAAGCGTTTCGATCCAACAGGTGTAGTGGATCTGACCGTGAGCTACAAGATCAACAAGCGCAAGGTGAGTCACACCTTTGCCTTCGAGGGTCTGAACATCTTAGGCAGCCAGGCACCGCAGTATCAGCGCTTCGACCTGGGCACCAACGATGTGCGCGTCGACAAGGCTGGCATCTCGCTGCCTAACATCTTCTACCGGCTCGACTTCTAACGCATGACAACAATGAGCATGAAAAATATTCTGAACTGGGTGCTCGCCGCCATCCTTGTTTGTGGCGCGACGGTGTTCACAGCGTGTACGTCGAACGAGGACAACGGCGGGACGAAGGACGACGGCAAAGCCAAGAAGGCGCTGCTGATCATCCTGGACGGCTGGGGCATCGGGGACAAGGGCCAGGGGGACGTGATAGCGCAAACCGCTACGCCCTACATGGACTACTTGAAGGCCAACTATCCCAACACCGAGCTGCAGGCCTCGGGCGAGTACGTGGGCTTGCCTGACGGACAGATGGGCAACTCGGAAACGGGCCACCTGAACATCGGCGCCGGGCGCATCGTCTATCAGGACCTGGTGAAGATTAACCATGCCTGTGCCGACAATTCCATCCTGGAGAACCCGGAGATCAAGGCGGCCTACAGCTATGCCAAGACCAGCGGCAAGAACCTGCACTTGATGGGCCTTACCTCCACCGGAGGCGTCCATTCGTCGCTGGACCACCTGCTGAAGCTCATCGACATTGCGCAGCTGTATGACATCCCGAACTGCTATGTGCACTGCTTCATGGATGGGCGCGACACGGACCCCTATTCGGGCAAGGGCTTCATCGCCGATGTGCAGAGACACATGGACGAAACGGGCACGGGCGGCATCGCGTCTGTCATCGGCCGTTTCTACGCTATGGATCGTGACAAAAACTGGGACCGCATCAAGTTGGCTTATGATCTGCTCGTTGACGGCAAGGGCCGCGAGGTGAGCGACATGGTGGCGGGCGTACAGTCATGCTATGACAGTCATACCGAGGAGCAAAAAAACACCGACGAGTTCATGGAGCCGCTCGTCAACGGCAACATCGATGGCCGCATCAGGGAGGGCGACGTGGTCATCTTCTTCAACTACCGCAGTGACCGTGCCAAGGAGCTGACCACGGTGCTCACGCAGCAGGACATGCCGGAGCAGGGCATGGCGACCATCCCCAATCTGCAGTACTACTGCATGACGCCCTACGACGACAGTTTCACGGGCGTTCATATACTCTTCCCCAAGGACAACCTGGAGAATACCCTCGGCGAATACAGCGCCAGCGTGGGGCTGAAGCAGCTTCACATCGCCGAGACCGAGAAATATGCCCACGTCACCTCGTTCATCAACGGAGGCCGCGAAGAACCGTTCCCGGGCGAAGACCGCATCCTGGTCGCCTCGCCCAAGGTGGCTACTTACGATCTGAAGCCTGAGATGTCGGCCTATGAGGTGAAGGACAAGCTCGTCGAGGCGCTCAAAACCGACAAGTACGACTGGATCGTGGTGAACTTCGCCAACGCCGACATGGTGGGTCACACGGGCGTTTATTCCGCCATCGAACAGGCTGTGAAGACCATCGACCAGTGCCTGAACGAGGTCGTGGAGATGGCCAAGGCGATGGGCTACGAGACCATCATCACCGCCGACCACGGCAATGCCGACCATGCCATCAATGCCGACGGCACGCCCAACACTGCTCACTCCACGAACCCCGTTCCCTTCATCTACGTGACTGCGAACAAGAACGCGACGGTGCGCAGCGGCATCCTGGCCGACGTGGCCCCCTCCGTCCTCCACATCATGGGCCTGCAGCAGCCCAGTGAAATGACAGGCCAGTGCCTCATTAAGGAATAAAACAATATTTAATATACAACGATGATGAAACAAGCAAAACTATGGCTTCTCGCCGTCACCTTGATTTGCGGCTCAAGTGTGTTTACAGCGTGTACGTCGAACGACGATACCCCCGCCAACCTTAGCCTGCAGGAGTTGGAAGATAGTCTCGTCGGCCTGTGGTACGAGGAATTCGCCTACGAGGATGTGACCGAGGAAGGCAAGCCCTTCAACCGCGCCATGATCGCCGTGGAGGCCAAAGCCGATCACACGGGCTACATTGCGCTGGCGGTGTTTGATGACGAATTCAACGAGCCGCTCAAGATTTACGGCGGTCCGAAAAATGCGCCGTTCACATGGCAGGTGACAGCCGAAGGGAAAATCATCCTGACTGACCCGAATACAGGCACGTCTATCAGTTCGGCCCGTACACGTAGTGAAGGGAACCTCGGCAACTATGTCGATATCGGTCAGGTAAACATGAATTGTGCGAATGGCCAAATCGCCTACAGTAATGCATCCCATCAAGGTTCGCTTGTCAAGACTGTAAGCGGTAATAACGGTCTGATTCAGGACTGGATGGCGAAGTCAACCCTTCCACCGGCCTGCATCACCGACAGCATCCCAGTGGAGCTTTTCCCCGACTATATGAACTATGTGTTCAACTACCCTTCGGTTGACCCCTTTGGTAATCCCTGCACACTCAGCGGTACCATCACGGTCGATAAGACGTTGATAGAGAAGGGTAAACCCTACAACGGTATTCTGCTCTACAACCACTTCACAATCTATGCCACCACACAGGCACCTTCGCGTGGAGCCGTCGAGTTCCCAACGGGGGCTGCCTTCACCAACTTCATCGTCGTAGCACCCGACTACTATGGCTTCGGCATCACAGAAAAAGAGCCGCAGGCCTACTGTATCTCACGGGCCAACGGACGTGCTTCGCTCGATGCCTACCTTGCTGCCAAGCGGATGATAGAAGACCTGAAAGTGAAGAAAGGCAAAGACTTTGTCATCGCAGGCTATTCGGAGGGTGGGCAGACCACGATGAGTGTGTTGCGCGAGATCTCAGAACGTCATCCAGAAATCAAGGTGAAACGAGCCTTCGCCGGTGACGGTCCATACGACATCAACTCGATGTATGATGCTATTGCCAAAGGCGATACCGAGATGCCCAGCACCGTCTGTAACGTGCTTTGGGCCTACAACCACTTCTTCCGTCTGGGTTACGGCATCCACGACTATCTGAAGGATCCTGTGGCTAAGAACTTCGATGAGTGGTTCCTCAGTAAGCAGTACAAGCGTAAGGCCCTTGACGAGGAGCTTATCAAGACCAAAAAGACAAGTGATCTCTGCACAGCGGCCGTTCTCGATACCAATAGCTCCCTATCGCGCCGATTCAAGGAAGCCTTCACTGAGGATGCGCTCACCAGCGGCTGGACACCCCGCAAAGACTTCGACGTGATGCTCTTCCACGACATTAAAGACGATGTGGTGCCAGTGGAGAACTTTTATGCCATGAGCAAGTTCCTCAAGAAAAATGGTATCAAAACACAGGAGTTTGTCGGTGAGTACAGTTCCGAAACGATCAAAGAACTCGGCGTCACCAACCACGAGACATCGGCCCTTACCTTCTTCCTTAGAATTATCGAATGGGTGACGGCAAACTATTGAAACAGCGTCATCGTCCAGATGAAGACTGACGGCACCCTCCTGCAACTTCACTTGCGTGCTGACATCGTGCAGCAATAGTTGTAGAGTAAATCTTTTTTCGGGAAATTGTGTCACGTATGGCAAAAAAGTTGTATATTTGCACCCAGATAACTAAAATGCAATAACATAAATATCTATTATGAACAAGAACGAAAAATTTGTCATCACCATCAACCGCGAAGTCGGAACGGGTGGACGAACCGTAGGCCATAAGTTGGCCGAGAAGTTGGGCGTGAAGTACTGCGACAAGGCTGTCATCGACGGTCTGACTCAGAAGTTCGGGCTGTCTCCTGAGCGCATCGAGGAAATCAAGGCACAAAAGAAATCGTGGTGGAACGACATCAACAACTACTACCAGACACTCATCAGCAGTGCCAGCATGCCTATGGATGCTGAAACTAAACTCGACAATGCCTCCATGTTTGAGACCGAGAAGCGCATTCTGCAGGAACTGGCCACGGAGTCATCATGCGTTGTGGCAGGTCGCACAGGCTTCATCGTGTTCCGTGAGTGGCCCAACCACCTGAATATCTTCATCCAGGCTTCGATGGAGCATCGCGTCCAGCGCGTCATGTACCGCCAGAATGTCAGCGAACAGGAGGCCCGCAACATCATTGCAAAGATGGATGCCAGTCGCGAGGCCTACATCAAGAAATATGAGAACACCTCGCGCTACGACACGCGCAACTACCAGCTCGTTATCTCGATGGATGACCTGAGTGAGGATGATGCAGTAGAGATTATCATGGATTATATCGACCGCACAAGCAAGTAAAATATGCAAAACCTGAATGTTTGTAGCATTCAGGCCTTGTTATTTTGGAAATTTTTGTTTATCTTTGCACTAATAAAGACAATCTGATTTAACAACAAAACTATGAATAGGCGAATAAATATCTATGAGGAGGCCAGCCGTTGTTTGCTGTGTCAGGATGCGCCATGTACCAAAGCCTGTAGGACGGGCGACCCTGCACGGGCTATTCGTGCTATCCGTTTCGACAACCACAAGCCTGCCTTGCGCTGGGTGAAGGATTGTAGCGATGCCGACCTGGAAAGGGCAGAACAGGCTTGTATCCACTACAACTTGCCCATCCGCATCAAGGAGATGCTGCGTAGCATCAACCCCGATGATGTCGATGGCAGCCATTACCCCGATCTGACCATCGACTTCTGTGGCATACGTTGCGAGAATCCGTTCTTCCTCGCCTCATCAGCGGTGTGTACCAACTACGAGATGGTGGCGAACGCTTTCGATGCCGGCTGGGCTGGTGTGTTCTATAAGACCATCTGCATGCAGGAGATCAAGGAGGTGTCGCCGCGCTTCGATGCCATGCACAACAATGCCACCCACGGTGACTTCTACGGTTTCCGTAACATGGAACAGTTGAGCGAGAACCCTGTGGAGGAGGACTTTAAGATTCTGCACCAACTGAAGTGGGACTATCCTACGAAGGTGGTGATAGCCTCTATCATGGGACAGAACGAAGAAGAGTGGATCAAACTGGCGAAGATGGCCGAAGAAGCTGGCTGCGACGCCGTAGAGTTGAACTTCTCCTGTCCGCAGATGAAGTACGAGGGTATGGGCAGTGACGTCGGTCAGAGTCCAGAACTGGTGAAGGCCTATACTGCCTGTGTCAAAGGCAGTGTGAAGATGCCTGTCATTTCGAAGATGACACCCAATATCACCCATATCACAGAACCCGCCGAGGCCTGTCTCGAGGCTGGTGCCGATGCCATCTCTGCCATCAACACCATCAAGAGTGTGACGATGGACATGGATGCCGAGGTGGCAGGACAGCGTACGGTGTCCGGCTACTCCGGCCGTGCTGTCCGTCCGATCGCCCTGCGTCATGTGCTTGAACTCGCCGAGATGCCGACGAAGACGGAACTGAGCGGTATCGGTGGTATCCAGACATGGCGCGATGCTTTGGAGTTTATCCAGTTGGGGTGTAATAACGTACAGGTATGTACCGCTGTGATGCAATACGGCTATCGTATCATCGATGATCTCATACTCGGACTCCAGCGCTATCTGTTTAAACGCAATATCACCCATCTGCAGGCGTTGGTGGGCGAGCAGTTGCCGTCGTTTATGAAACCCGATAATCTGGATCGCACCACCATTATCTTCCCAAAGATTGACAAGGAACTGTGTGTCGGTTGCGGACGCTGTGAGATCTCATGCAGTGATGGTGGTCATCAGGCGATCGTCTTCGACAAAGAGACCCGTCAACCCCGTATCGTAGGTACGAAATGCGTCGGTTGTCACCTCTGCCGCCTCGTCTGTCCCACGGGTGCCATCGGCGTGACGAAGCGCATTCCCTATAAGAAGAATTTGTAACTTGAAAGTCAAAAACATATAATAATTAAACGCATCTAAACATGAGAATGAAATCTATTAAATGGACCTTGATGCTCGGCATCGTAGCTGGGCTGGTGTCGTGTGGCGTTGACATGCCCAAAGAGACACAGTCGTCGTTCGAGACAATGACAGTGAAGAAATCAGACATTGAACTCCCCTATAAGTTCAGTGCCAGAATGAAAGGTCAGAACGACGTAACGGTAACGCCACAGGTGAGTGGCCAGTTGATGAAGATCTGCGTGGCCGAGGGTCAGCAGGTGAAGCAGGGGCAGACGCTCTTTATCATCGATTCGCGCAATGCCCAACTGGAACTGGAGGCTGCAAAGGCCAACTTACAGGCAGCCTTGGCTCAGGAGAACTCTGCCAAGTTAGAGTTTGAGTCAAATCAGAACCTTTTTGATAAGAAGATCGTGAGCAGCTATATGCTGAGCAACTCGGAGAACGCCTACAAGCAGGCCCAGGCCTCAGTGGCCCAGGCACAGGCTGCAGTGAACCGTGCGAAGGTGAACCTCGGTTTCTGTACTATCACGGCTACTGTATCCGGCGTGATCGGTGAGATTCCCGTGCGTACCGGTGACCAGGTGTCGCCGATGACACAGTTGACCATGCTGAGTGGTAATACGACGATGGACGCCGAGATCTCAGTAACGGAAGCCCTTGTCGAGTCGATGGTGAAGGAAGGCGTGTCGGCATCTGAACTGGAGAAATATCTGGCTAACATGCCCCCGGCAACGTTTGTTATGAAGAACGGTACGGAATATCCTCACAAGGGTCGTTTCGTCAGTCTGACGGGTGTCGTGAATGCCGCTACGGGTTCATTGACGGCCAAGGTGTCGTTCCCCAACCCCGAGGGCCATCTCTACTCTGGCATACAGGGTACGGTGGTAGTAAACTTCGCTGAGAAGGATGTGATGCTTGTTCCCCAGAATGCTGTGGTACGCCTTCAGGATAAGTCACAGGTTTATAAAGTGCAGGCCGACAGCACGGCTACCGCTATCGAAGTGACGACAGCCGACACAGGCAACGGTAAGGACTTCATCATCACCAGTGGCTTGAATGTGGGCGACAAGATCGTGACCACAGGTGCCAATAACGTGACGGAGGGGCAGAAGGTGCTTTTCCCTGAGGAAGAGAAGAGTGAATAGTTAAATGTGAAAAAATTTGCCTCCGTATGAAGAACAATATATTTATTAATAAATATGTGATGGCATGTGCCATCTCGATCGTGATAGCACTGGTGGGCTATATCTCGATGAGCACGCTGGCGGTCGAGCAATACCCTGATATCGCACCGCCTACGGTGTCGGTTAACGCCAGTTACTCCGGTGCTGACGAGAACACGGTGATGAAGTCGGTCATCCAGCCTCTGGAAGAGGCGATCAATGGTGTGCCCGACATGACCTATATGACCTCTAAGGCAGCCTCTGACGGTAGTGCTGATATTACTGTCTATTTTAAGCAGGGCACTGATCCCGACATGGCAACGGTCAACGTGCAGAACCGTGTGACCCAAGCACAGGCTCTGTTGCCGGCCGATGTGGTCAAGGTCGGTGTGAAAGTTGAGAAACGTCAGAACAATATCCTGCAGATCTTCGCTGTGAAGAGTGCCGATGGCAAGTACGACGAGGACTTTGTGTCGAACTACGTAGATATCAATGTGAAGCCGCGTCTGATGCGTATCACTGGTGTGGGTAACGTACAGAGCTTAGGTAACACTTACGCCCTGCGCATCTGGCTGAAACCCGACGTGATGGCACAGTACGGTCTGACACCCAATGAGATCTTTGCGGCCATCGGTGGACAGAGCTTTGTCTCGGCCTTGGGTTCGCTGGGTGAGCAGTCGGAAAACTCCTACCAGTACTCGATGCAGTACAAGGGTACGCTCAAGACTGTCGAGGAGTTCAACGACATTGTGCTGCGCACCAGCGGTGGTGGTTTGTTGCATCTGAGCGATGTGGCCGAAGTGAAGATTGGTGCCATGAGTTACAACTTCACCTCTAATATCCAGGACCGTCCAGGTGCTATGTTCATGGTCTTCGCAGCACCGGGTGCTAATGCTACTGAGGTGAATGCCCGCATCAAGAAGGCGTTTGAAGAGTCGAAGAGGACGATGCCTGCCGGACTGGAGGTGGTGACCTTGATGACTAGTGACGACTTCCTCTTCGCGGCCATCCACAACGTGGTCGAGACACTTGTCATCGCCATCATCCTCGTTATCTTGGTGGTATTCTTCTTTCTGCAGAACTTCAAGGCCACCATCATCCCCTCTATCTCGATCATCGTGTCGCTGTTGGGTACCTTTGCCATCGTCTCATTAGCAGGCTTCTCGCTCAACATCCTGACGCTGTTTGCCCTGGTGCTGGCCATCGGTACGGTGGTGGATGATGCCATTGTGGTGGTTGAGGCTGTCATGGCGAAAATGGAGGGTGGTATCAGCGATGCCCGTGAAGCCACCCGTCAGGCCATGAGCGAGGTATCGGTAGCCGTAGTGTCGTGTACCTTAGTATTTATGGCCGTGTTTATTCCCGTGACTTTCATGCCCGGAACTTCTGGTACGTTCTTTACACAGTTCGGTGTGACAATTGCCTCTTCTGTCGGTCTGTCGTGTGTATCGGCCCTCACACTCTGTCCTGCTCTCTGCGCCATCATGATGCGCATGAAGGAAGGCAAGCAGGAAGGCAAGGGATTGACCTACTACACGAAGAAGGCCTACACCGTGAGTTATAATGCTATCTTCAACAAATACTCGAAGAGCGTTCAGAAGTTCATCAAGCGCCCCATCCTGGCATGGAGTATTTTAGCTTTGGCAGCTGTTCTGCTGGTGTTCTTCATGAAGAGTCTGCCTTCAGGTCTTGTGCCCCAGGAAGACCAGGGTGTGTTCATGGCTGAGTTGCGTGCACCGGAAGGAACCACGCTGAAGCAGACCCGTGAGATGGTGAAACAAGTGGAGGCCAAGGTGAAGAATATTCCCGAACTGGAGAGCTTCGCCGTCTGCTGCGGCTACGGTATGTACTCGGGTGCCGGTTCCAACTTCGCCACGCTCATCGTCCGTCTGAAGAACTGGGACGAGCGTCCAGGCATGAACCACTTGCTGACCCTCGTCATGTATCGATTCTACTTTGACTGCCAAGATATCAAGGATGTTCAGGTGCTGCCCTTCGAGTTGCCTCAGATTCCCGGTTATGGTACGAGTAACAGTGTGAGCTTAGTGGTGGAGGACCCCACCGATGGCAACCTGTCGGAGTTTGCTAAGCAGACTGAGCACTTCCTGAACAAACTGGCTGAGCGTCCGGAGATTGCCTCTGCCATGTCAACGTACTCTGAGCGCTTCCCGAAATATCAGGTCGATGTCGATCCTGCCCAGTGCGACCGTGCCGGTGTGTCACCTGCCGATGTGCTCAATACACTTGGTACCTTCTGTGGTGGCGCCTACATCGGTAACTTCAACCAGTTTGGTAAGGTCTATCGTATCATGGCTGCTTCTTCGCCCGAATACCGTCTCGACCCACAGTCACTGCAAAACATCTTCGTGCAGGTGGGCAACGGTAAGATGGCGCCCATCTCCGAGTTCGTTACACTCAAGGAGATTGTCGGTCCACCAAATATCGAGCACTTCAACCTGTTCCAGAGTATTACCTGTTACATCTCCACTGGTAGCGGCTATACCGAGGGCGATGCCCACAAAGCCATCGCCGAGGTGTTCAAGGAGGAGATGCCCTCAACAGCCACCTACGAGTACAGCGGCATGTCGCGCGAGTTGGAAGAGGCAGCAGGCTCTAATGCCACCACCCTTATCTACGTGATCTGCGCCATCTTGATTTACCTCATCCTGGCTTCGCTTTATAACTCGTGGTTCACGCCGCTGGCCGTGCTGTTCAGCGTGCCCTTCGGACTGATGGGTGCTTTCATCTTTGCCTTCTTCGGTAATATGTTGGGTCTGCCTGGTATGGACAACAACATCTACCTGCAAACGGGCGTCATCATGCTGATCGGTCTGTTGTCGAAGACGGCCATTCTGATTACCGAGTTCGCTACTGAGCGCCGTGCCCAAGGCATGAGTATTTCCGAGGCAGCCTTTGAGGCTTGTAAGGAACGTCTGCGCCCCATCCTGATGACGGTGGCCACGATGATTATCGGTATGATTCCGCTTGTGATCGAGGGTGGTGCCGGTGCCAACGGTAACCGTGCCCTCGCCCTGGGCGTCATCGGTGGTATGAGCGTCGGCACCATCGCCCTGCTCTTCGTCGTACCAGCCTTCTTCATCGTGTTCCAGAAACTGCACGAGAAATATCAAGGCACAGAAGTGAAAAGTGAATAGTGAAAAGTGAATAATTTGCTACCGCATATGAAAATCAAGAATATCTTTATTGCTGCAGCCGTAAGTCTGATGCTTACGGGCTGCGGCCTATATAATAAGTACGAGCAAAACACACCAACACCCTCCGATGCTTTTGGTACCGACGAGAGCATCAAGGCGTGCACTGGTGAAACATCTATCGCCGAGATGTCGTGGCGCGAGTTCTTCACCGACCCCGAGCTGCAACAGCTCATCGAGCAGGTTCTGGCCAACAATACCGACCTGAACTCTGCCCGTATCGCCGTGGAGAAGAGCGAGGCTGCACTGCATGCTGCCAAGTTGGCCTACCTGCCGTCGCTCTATTTCTCGCCACAGGGCACCCTGGCCAAGTTCGACGACAACCCATGGTCAAAGACCTACGACCTGCCGCTGCAGTTGTCGATGGACATTGACGTGTTCGGATCCATCACCAACAAGAAACGCGCGGCCAAGGCTGTACTCCTGCAGGCTCAGATGCAACAGGAGGCCGTACGTGCCAACCTCATCTCGACCACTGCCCAACAGTACTTCATGCTGCAGGTGCTCGACTGCCAGTTGGACATCCTCACACAGACCGACAGTCTCTGGAACGAATCACTTGAGACAGAAAAGGCGCTCTGGGAAAACGGCAAGGCCTATAGCACCGCCGTCAACCAGATGGAGGCATCCTACCTGAGTGTGAAGACGCAGATAGCCGATACCCGCCGTAACATCCGCTCCGTCGAGAACGCCATCTGTAGTCTGCTGGCCATCAGCCCACAGCATATCAATCGCCAGAAGTGGGGCAACTCCATCCTGCATCATGCAGATGCACAGGGCGACGCCGCTCAGAAGATGTTTGACACCAAGTACCTGAATATCGGCGTACCAGCCATGATGCTTGAGAACCGTCCTGACATCCGCATGGCCAACCACGCCATGGAGGAAGCGTTCTACAACACACAGGCCGCCCGCGCCGCTTTCTTCCCCAACATCACGCTGACGGGAATAGCCGGCTGGACCAACTCAGCAGGAGGCATGGTTATCGATCCCGGCAAACTGCTCCTCAGCTTTGTCGGACAGTTGACACAGCCCATATTCGCCCGTGGTAAGATCAATGCCAATTACAAGATTTCCAAACTCACTGAGGAGGATCTGCAGAAGAAATACGTGCAGACGGTGATTAATGCTGGCAATCAAGTGAACGAGGCTATGGCCGATTGCCTGACAGCCCGCGAGAAACACGGCTACTTCCATCGTCAGGTAGAGGTGCTCTATGATGCCTATTCCGGCACCCACGAATTGATGGACAATGGCAAGGCCAGTTACCTCGAAGTGCTCACCGCCCAGGAGAGCCTGCTCAACGCCCAACTCAGTGAGGCCATGAACATGTACGATGCAGCCCAGTCCGTCATCGCCCTCTACATCGCCCTCGGTGGTGGCGCGAAGTAAGATTTAAACAGGAATCATTATGGTACAGGATTTATATGTCTTAATGATCACGGCTGCGGTGGTCAGTATCATTTTTAAGTTTCTGAAGCAACCGGTGGTGCTGGGTTATATCGTGGCCGGTGTGCTGGTAGGCCCGAACCTATTTGGCGAGACCCTTGTGAATGAGGATAACGTCAAGGCCTGGGGCGACATCGGCGTGCTGTTTGTGCTATTCTGCATCGGTCTGGAGTTCCGCCTCAAGAACCTCATCAGCAGCGGCAAGGTGGCTGCCATTGGCGCCATGACCATCATCTTGGGCATGATGGCATGGGGCTACTTGGTGGGCCACGATGCCGGACTGGATATGGTCAACTCGCTATTCCTGGCAGGCATGCTCTGCATGTCGAGCACCACGATCGTGATGAAGGTCATCGACGAGGCAGGCATGAGCAAGGAGCGTTTCGTTAAGGGTGCTACCAGCATCCTCATCGTGGAGGATGTAGTGGCAGTGGTGCTGATGGTGCTGCTCTCCAGTATCGCCATCCGCCATCAGTTCGAAGGCGCTGAACTGCTCAACAAGGTGCTCGTGCTGGCTATCACGCTCGCGGTGTGGTTCATCTGCGGCATCCTGATTATCCCTACGCTGCTGCGCAAAGTCAAGAAACATCTGAACGACGAGACACTGATCATCCTCGCCTTGGGTCTATGTTTAGGCATGGTGCTGACGGCCGAGGAAGCCGGTTTCAGCAGTGCCCTCGGTGCCTTCGTGATGGGTTCTATCCTTGCCGAGACGGTGGAGTCGCACCGTATCGAGAAGTTGATGACGCCGCTGAAGAATGTCTTTGCCGCCATCTTCTTCATCTCTGTGGGCATGCTCATCAATCCCGCCTCCTTGGTGGAATACTGGGAGAGCATCTTCTGGGTCTGCCTGGTGATTATCATCGGCATGATTCTCTTTGGCACCTTAGGTTGCTGGTGGGGTGGACAGACGATGCGCGACTCGATGCTGACCAGTTTCTCGTTCGTGCAGATCGGCGAGTTCTCGTTCATCATCGCTTCGTTGGGCACCAGCCTGGGCGTCCTTCACCCGGTCATCTATCCCATTATCGTGGCATCCAGTGTGGTAACCACCTTCCTCACACCTTATATCATGAAGGCCGCAGTGCCCTGCTACAACTTCCTCTACAAACACGCTCCGGGCAGTCTGCGCGCTAAGATCGATCGTCGTGAGCAGGAGATAGCGGCAGCGGAGACTGCGACCACATCCGGCAAGGTGCCGCTTGCCGACAAGGTGCGCCATGCTGTACGTCATACCTACATCACGAAGCGCCTGGTCAACTTGTTTATCAAAAACATGAGTGCGCACGACTAAATAGATTGACCAAGACTTTTACTGATCATCTGAATGAACGTGAACAAAACCAATAACACATCATGGTGAAACAGAATTAAGTACTGACATCGTGCAGCAATTTTTCTGCAAATTTATCCTTATTTGCTTGAAACTTGGATACTGTCGCCCATAGAATATGGCGTGAGTCTGATCAGACTTACGCCATATTTTATTTGACAAGTAGTGCTTTAGAGAATTACTTCAATGGAGTAAAGGTGTTACTTTGTCGAAGTAATAGTGTTACTTCGGCCAAGTAAAAACGACACTTACTGTATAGCAATTGAAAACCTTTGCGTCATGATCAAAAAAAGCCATGGGGAAAGCAAAAGTCATGAGGACACAGATAAACACGGATAAAACACAGATAATAACGCTTTAACTCGCTGAAAATCAGCCGAAATCACAGATACACGGATAATTTCAGCATTTTTACGTAATACATAAAATACGGAGGGCTATTAGTCTTCTACTGATTGAGAATCGCAAGCGTTCTGGGGATTGGATCCCTGGAACGCTTTTTTATGGCTCCTGTCTGCCAAGAAGAGCGTCACGGAAAGTGAAAGGACGGAGGCAGAAACACAACCAGCGATCATGCCTATCATCAGGAGGAAGGCATGGAGGGGAGATATGCCACCAAGGAGAATACCCACCAGCAAGAGAGGCATCGACGTGAGGCCCAAGACAGAGAGGTTGGCAACAGTGGGGGAAATGATGGCCAACAGACTGCGACGAAGGAAAGGCTGGAGAGCCTTGAAATGAGCCAGACCATTGCCTCGCAGGAACTCATACTGCTGTTCGTCTGCCTTCAGGGCAGAGAGATAGGTGCTCAGGCCACGGATCATCATCGCTGTGGCATGGCCTGTCAACAGGGCTGTCACAGGCACAAACCAATGGGGATCAAACACACGGACAGGGAATACCAGTCCCAAGAGCCAGAAGGCGATCAGCGCCACCCCTATCAACAAACCAGCGCTGACAGGCAGCATCAACTTCTTAACCTCCTGCTTACAACGTTTCACAACAAGCCAGCCTGAATAGGCAGCGATGGCGAGAAGCCATAAGATCAGGAGCCAAGGGCTATCGACGCGTATCAGCCCCCACACTACAAGACAGAGCACTGCCAACTGGATGATCATACGCACAATGGCGATGCCAAAGTTCTTGAGCATGGGGCGTTCCAAGAAATAGAGCAGTCCTGCAGGTATCACCAGCAGGAGCAAGCCTAATAAAGTATGTAATAGTAATCCTGTGTTCATTGTTTGAATGTGTCTAAGTTAAATACCAGATCCGCACGCGAGAGCAACTGGGGCTTACGGGTGGCGATCAGTACAGTCTTACCTGCCTCCTTCTGCTGGCGCAACAATTCGTACAGTTGTTCCGTCAGTTCTGGGGTCAGATGGGCTGCAGGTTCATCTGCAATCACAATGGGTTTGTCAGGGGCTTCAAGGATGGTTTTCTCAGCCAGTTGGAAGATGGCCTCAGGCGAGAGGGGCTCTGGCTGCTGCTCTTTCACAGCAGAGGGGAGCGTGGCATTCCACACACCATACTCATCCGCCTCACAGACAGGCGCCTCAGGGGCTTTCAACTGGTGTGCCAACGCCTGTATCTCCTGAGGCAGATAGACCATCAGCGTACGGAAGGCATGGGCTGAATCGATGGTCAGCAGTTCGCCATCGACACTCACGAACCCAGTCTCCACAGGCAGAAAACCCATCAGCGTACGCAGAAAGGCGGTCTTCCCAGAGCCTTCCGACCCTGTGATACAGGTCAGTTCACCGTCTCTGGCTATGAAGGAAAGCCCTTTTGCCAATGTCTGTCCGCCTATGGCGACTGTCGCATTCTTGACTTCTAACATCCACTTTTTGCCGCAAAGTTAGAAAATAATTATGAATTGTGAATTATGAATTATGAATTATTTTGTACATTTGCAGAAAATTTTTGAATTTGGGCACAAATTGTAAGACATCATACACTCATATTATTTGATGATTACTTTCTTTGCGGTTCCATCTTTATATCGGATTATATTGATACCCTTCAGGCCTTTGACTTGATAGCCTTTCAGAGTATAAACCACTACAGGTTCACTGTCAATACCAACTTCACTAATGCCAGTGTTCTCACCTACTATGAATGCCTCGCTGACAACAGAAGACCATAGACCGTCATCGCCTTTAACTCGAATATTCAGTCGGTGGCTGCCTAACGACAAACTACCTAATGGTATTTCGATGTCAAATAGATTGCTTCTATTTGAAGGTAAGGAAATCCTCGTAGCCCTTCCCTGACCCGGGTCGTTATTGTCGAAATAGTACTCCATTTCAGCAATATAGATGAGCGGGCGCACATAGAGTGGACGACTGACTGTTGCAGACCAATACCCATTCTCATCATGTGATCTCAGATAGAAGACATGAGCACCTGGATCAACGCCAGTTAAGTCTATCAACACATCATGATTTCCCGCACCATTCCCCTGGACTTTCGTGGCTTTTCCATGGCCTGGGTCTTTGTCGATGAAGTATTCGATAAATATGCCATTGAAATCTGGATTGTCATTATTGGGAAGTTCTACAATGTTCCGAAACTCACACCAAACCCAACTTGACAGACTTTGAAATAGTTCCTTATATCCGTAAGGAACATAAAGAGTCGCGTTCTGGAACACACTAGCGTCAAAGACATTATCATTAATCCAATGTAAAGGGTAATCCAGATAATCCAAGTCGCTTATACCTGGTTCATTAATCGCAGTGAAAACCACAGATGTAATGTTACTACACCCGCTAAATGCATGGTCGCGCACCCACATAGAATAGAACCATCCTGAATAAGCAGGCTCTTCTAAATGCAGACTAAAGCCTGCTGTCCATGGGATAGAAACATACTGGAGATTGATACAATCCGCAAAGGCATATTCTCCTATAGTCGCTACCTTATAGCCATTAATCTCTGCAGGAATAATCAAATCATATATACCTGATGACATTATGGCTGGCTGTCCTTTTAAGCCGACCCCGACTTGAACGAGTTTTTGTTCGGCATCTAACACCTTGAATGTCATTTCGACCCCTTCTGGGGTTCTGGCCGTAAAAATATCTTGAGAATATGTATATGACAAAATAAAAAGAAACGATATAAGTGTGCACAAGAAACGCAGTGTATTTGTTCCTAGTGTACATATAAAGTTGTTAGAAATTCTGGTTCTCATACCCAATCTTTTAGTCCTACCTTATCTTGACTCACCAATCTTAACGCTGACCGTCATCGTACCACCAGCCTCAGCCGATGTGGGAACATCCAGTTCCTCAATCATCGGCCCCGTTGGTACGCCAGAGATGACGAAGGGATCACTACCAGCAAAACAGCCTTTCCCCTTTGCGTCATCAGGAAGTGACATGTTCTTAATCTCTAATACGCTACTGGCATTTCTGAAGAGGTCGCCTGTTGTATAGTTATCCACATAGGCATTATCGTTATCGCCAACTCCGAAATTCTCATTATATACATGGTTTCTTTCTATTTTGTTGCCCGTTGACCAATAGACCACGTCACCCCAAGCACTCAATGAAGTATTATAGGCAACGTATGAATTGTGAATACCACGCACATTCATGTTGTTAAGCATGTTATTAGTAATCTGGTGATTATAAGTCATGACATAACTATTCCCGATAGGACCGCAAATTCTGGACTGGCTAATGATACAATTATCAGCCCCCTCTCCCATCACTATACTAAAATCACTATTGCTTAAATAACAGCGGTTAATAATGACTTTTGGAGCGTTGATACGTATCTTTCCTTGAGTGACATCGCCACTTATATTCAAACTCTTGATGACGCAACCTTCTACATTGACTGTGATATTGCCTACGATCGCATCTGGTATTGACTCAGTAACAACATCATTCGTAACCAAATAGTATCCATTACCTACTAGAACCACTCGCTTATCAAGCGTCACATCGCCATAACTATAGGGGCTACCATCAAGCATAATGGTGTCCCCCTCAGCTGCGGCATCTACAGCGTTCTGTACTTTGCTGTAAGGAGCAGAGCCATCATAATTGTTAACTCGAAGTACCCGGGCCTGAAGTGATGCAATCATCAACCACCCACAAACGATCAAAACAAACTTCTTCATGTATTCAATTTTTAAAACGGTGAACCTTGCAGTATAATGTTGTCAATCAGTGATCCTTTCAGGTTATCAGTTGTGGCCTTGATAGCAAGATCGGCTCCTACTTCTGGGTCACCTGTAGCATGAAGAAGGATTTGTCCAGTGAAAGTTGCCTTTTTCCTGCTTCTAGACTTACAGATAGCATCAAAAAGATGACCATTGGGCTGTTCGCCCACATAGTTTAAAATATAATAGATATCAGACTCATCTCCTGTTTCCTCGTTGTAGATAAATATGTATCCATTACAAGCCGTATTTTCCTCACCCCCTATCTCGCACTGTCCTTTCTCTTTAGACTGGAAGATATATGCCTCTGTGTAGGTCGTTGCAGGCTCTGGTTTAAGCCAATGCTCAGTAATAGTAGATGGATAAGGGCCTGTTGCGCCATCAATAAAGTGATATCTTACCACATAGGTGTCAGAAATAAACTCAACTTCATCATCATTTTGATATGTGATTTCTATACGCCCATAGTCACAGGCAATAGCAGTACCACCACCGCCACCATCTGTCTCTGGCATTACAGAAGTTTTGCCATTAAGGGCTTTTTTCAATCCTGCAGCTAAAGACACGACGCGACGCTTGGCCTGAGACAGAGTGTAAGCCTTATCCTCTGTCACATAGACATCTCCTTTTTCATCAACCCCTATTACTGACATAGCACCATAAGAAAGGCCTTTTGTCTGGACGTCCCCCCATCCATTCTTGACATCTTTAAAACCTTTCTTTTTCAATTCTGACCACATCTTAGCTGTAGATTGTCCTAATTGAACACCCATATAGGCTAAATGACCATCTATGACAACAGGGTCGGCAACAGTAATTGGTGTTACTGTTGGAGTCTTTTTCTTAACTGTTGTTGTAGTTTTCCTTACTGGTGCCTTCTTCTTTTGCTGGGCCATAGATTCTTGAGCCGTTCCCAGTAGCAGTAATGCTGCCAATGCTAATAATGTCTTTTTCATAATTCTTCTTATCGTTTATTCTTATTCTGTTTATACACTTTGTACTCTTCCTCAATTTCTTGTTCCAATCTTTTCCTTTCTTCTTTGTGATCCCAGAAGTCAATTATTCGGATTGTAGCCACTTTAGCCATTCTCTCAAGACGGCACTCGTCTGCAAGAACTGTGACCAAGAAATCGTGTTCTGTCCCAGCGGGCAATAGTGTCTTTCGCAATTCATAAACACCAAACTTGCTAGGAGAAACGGCCGAACCGCTACAGGCCAATATCGGTTTTCCATCCTTGCCGTACATCATAAGGCCAAGGCGCGCATATTCATAATGATCAGCAGGGGTTTCACCCTTGTCGAAGAAACCTCTGGCCATCACATAGTAACCGTCTTCTTTCTGCTTGACTTGTCCCTTAAACGAAATCTCCATTTTACCAATGCTAACGGTTCTTACAGAAGTGATACCGCCATTTAACACCTCAAGTGGAATTCCCTTAGCCACCTCTACGGGGATAGCGGTTGAAGCAATCTTCTCATTATATTTATCAAGGTATTGTTCCATACGTTCTGAAATTTCATGGGCAGTTTCAAAATCTTTCTTTTCTACCAAATCTGCAGGAAGTTCTGCACGCTGCATCATAAAGTAATACATTTGGTTGGGGAAGTCTCCGAACAACCCATCTGTTGACACATAATCCTTTTCACTACTACATGCAATAAAAATTGCCAACAGGACAATGCCTGCTACTAATGATAATAACTTTTTCATCATTTTCTTTTGTAATAAGTTAATAATACGAGTAAGTAAAGAATGGCAAAGTCATCCTTATGCATTTGGTTATAGATGCCTAATCCCCATAGTTGAGTTTCCATTCACCTTTGGAATCTTTGACAAGAGCAAACTTGTTTGTATACTTATCGCCATTCCCATATATGTATAATACGGGAACGATGGCTGTTCCAGATTCTTCATCAATAGTTTCTTCCTGAATTTCATAATCAATAATCCCGCCTTTCAAATCAAGAATATCCCCAATTTGTTTGTTTAGAAATATTCCAATAACCTCTATAATGCTATCTTTCTGTTCTAAATATTCATTAGGAAGATTCAAATACCCAGCATATCCTTTGAAATCTTTCTTTTGTAAACATTTCACTGCTTCTTCAGCAACTGATGTTGGGGTGCTTTTGTGACCACAATTAACAAAAACTATCGTTAATAAACAAATTACTATGAAATAAAAAGATCTCTTCATAATGATATTATTTTTAAAATATTCTTATTATTCGTTTTGTTATTTCTCCAATGACGGATGTTTAATAAAAGGCAAAATTGCAACCGTAATAGCTGCCAGCATATAGATGTAGTAACCAGAATCCTTGTCAGGTTTAACTCCTCTGCCTGAGCCCGAAGACAATACAATTGTAAAAAAAAAAAAAAGCAGACGACAGGAATCAACGAGGCTATCTTTGTGGGAATCTTGACTTTTTCCATAAAAGACAATCTACCACGATACACATCTAATATTAAATAAATGGGCGCCAAGAGCATCAATAGTAAGAGTAATGTAAACATAATACTTGAATTCTTGAACAACATATCCAACATGGTTGCCGAGAATCCGAATGTGGACACTGAAATGACAGGCAATCCGATAAAAGCCAGTATCATTAGAGCGCTGGCAATCACTACAATTAAAGGTTTTCTTTCCATGATTCTTATTGTTTTAAGTTAGAAGTTACATGAAGGCACAAAAAATGGCGTGGCCATCCTTATGCACTTACCTAAGGGTGCGCCTGAGAAAATGGAACCCCCGTACTCTTATAAGAATGCTCCACGCCATAGGGCGTGTGCATAGCTTAATGCAAGAGTACTAGGTCACCTTTCTGGCTTCCCTCGCTAATAAATCGAACTATTCCATAAGAAGTTTCTCAGGCGTCTTTGGTAAGTGCGAAATAAAAGCTAATGCATTTGTGGCTCAGGATTTCTCCCCCAAGCCGTTGCAAAGATACAACAAATTATGAAGATAAATACATTTTTATGAAGAAAAATGTTTTAAAAGTTGGACTATTGGGAAAAATTGTGTAATTTTGCACACGTAAACTAAAAAAATACAGATATGGCAAGGCCTATTAGAGAGACACCCGTACTGAAAGGTGAAGACGCTTTCAACTTCGAGTGGCGAAGATTGACGGTTGATCACATGAGTAAGGAGCAGCGGAGAGAGAATTATCGCAAGTTGAAAGAACTGGCTGACAAGGCAAGAAAATATATTAATGTCTGCATATAAACAATGAATCTTGTACGCCTTACTTCCGACTATGAATTAACTCCTTTTGATTGTGGTGACGAACAGTTGAACAATTTCCTGTTCGAAGATGCTAAGCCGTCACTTGAGTTACGTATTGCTAATACGTTCATCCTTGAAGATGATGGACGTATAGTTGCCTATTTCTGTCTATTGAACGACAAAGTCAGCAAAGATGAGATTATTGGCAGTAGGTGGAAGAAAATCAGAACAAACTTTCCTAAGGATAAGCAGTTCCGCAGTTATCCAACGATCAAGATTGGGCGCTTTGCTGTTTCTGTGGATTACCGTGGCAAGAACATTGGCACGGAGTTGATGGCACTTGTCAAAGATTTGCTACATAGTCAGGCAGCACATTCTGCCTTTCGATACATTACTGTAGATGCATATTTATCTGCTGTACCCTTTTATGAGAAGAATGGTTTCGTACACCTAACTAAGAAAGATGAAGACGAGCATACACGTCTCATGTTCTTCGACATGATGGAAGTTGGCGAATAAACTTCGACTTTTTTCAAAAAAGAATTATGAATTATGAATTATTTTGTACCTTTGCAGCAAATTTTTGAATTTGGGCACAAAAAACAACTCACAGGGCTGGCGATTACCCGCAGAATGGGAGCCACAGGAATGTGTGCAGCTGACATGGCCGCACGCCAAAACAGACTGGGCACCTATGTTAGAGGAGATCACAGCCACCTATGAGGAAATGGCCCATGAGATCAGGAAACGGGAGGATCTTCTCGTTGTGGGAGAACCTTCCAACGATACCTGGGCCAGAGATCATGGCTTCATCTCACTGGTGGACGACCATGGAGGGCGGCGATTGCTTGATTTCAAGTTTAATGGTTGGGGCGAGAAGTTCCCTGCGGAACTCGACAACGCCATCAATCGCAGGCTCTATGACGAGGGGAAGTTGGAAGGCGACTATATCGACTGTTTAGACTTCGTACTGGAAGGGGGCTCGATAGAGAGCGACGGCAAAGGGACGGTTTTTACCACATCCTGCTGTCTGTTGGCGCCTCATCGCAACCAGCCCATGTCTCAGGCAGAGATCGAGGCACGCTTGAAACAGGAACTCTGCGCTGAAAGGGTCATCTGGATCGACCATGGCCATCTGACAGGCGACGATACAGACGGGCATATCGACACCCTGGTGCGCATCTGTCCTGACGACACCTTATTATATATAGGCTGCGACGACCCGGAGGACGAGCAATATGAAGACCTGAGGCTGATGGAGGAACAACTGAAGACTTTCCGCACGCTGGAGGGCAAACCCTACAGGCTCGTGAAGTTGCCTATGCCCCGCCCTATCCTCTTCGAGGGTGAGAGACTGCCTGCCACCTACGCGAACTTCCTCGTGATCAACGGGGCTGTGCTCTGTCCTACCTATGACCAGCCAGACCTCGATGCAGAGGCCCTGCGCCTGATCGGCGAGGCTTTTCCTGACAGGGAGATCGTAGGCATCGACTGTCGAAGTATCATCAAACAACATGGCTCGCTCCATTGTTGTACCATGCAATATCCAATATGAGAGAAATGAAGATAGGATTCCTGCAGCAGCACAACACTGCTGACACACGCGACAACCTGCTGCGATTGGGAGAGGGCATCCAAGACCTCGCCAAACGGGGCGCTGAACTCATTGTGCTTCAGGAACTGCACAACTCGCTCTACTTCTGTCAGACAGAAGATGTCAACAACTTCGACCTCGCAGAGACCATCCCTGGTCCTTCGACACAGTTCTATGGGGAACTGGCCCAGAAGTTCGGTGTGGTGATCGTCACCTCGCTGTTCGAGAAACGGGCTCCGGGGCTCTACCATAACACAGCCGTCGTACTGGAGAAGGATGGCAGCATCGCAGGTACCTATCGTAAGATGCATATCCCCGATGACCCAGCGTATTACGAGAAGTTCTACTTCACCCCTGGTGACTTGGGGTTCCATCCCATCCGAACCTCTGTAGGTTGTCTGGGTGTGATGGTATGCTGGGATCAGTGGTACCCTGAGGCCGCCCGTCTGATGGCCTTGCAGGGCGCAGAACTGCTCATCTACCCCACTGCCATCGGCTATGAGTCGAGTGATACGCCTGAGGAACAACAGCGACAGAGACGTGCCTGGCAGACCGTCATGAGAGGTCATGCTGTGGCTAATGGTCTGCCTGTGATTGCTGTGAATCGTGTAGGGCATGAATCTGACCCCAGTGGTCAGACCAACGGCATCCAGTTCTGGGGTACCTCCTTCGTAGCTGGTCCCCAGGGAGAGATCGTCTATGAGGCCTGTGACGACGACGAGGAGAGCATTATCGTAGAGATGGATATGGACCACTCCGAACAGGTGCGCCGCTGGTGGCCCTTCCTGCGTGACCGTCGTATCGACAGTTATACGGATATCCTCAACCGATTTATTGATTAACGCAAACTTTAAATAACCAGAAGAATATGTCAAACCTTCTTAGATTCCAGGTCGTGGAAGAGGCCTTCAAGAAAAAGGCCATCGAGGTGAAAGCGCCCTCTGAGCGCCCCTCCGAGTATTTCGGTAAGTACGTCTTCAACCGTGAGAAGATGTATAAGTACCTGCCCGCCGATGTCTATAACCAGATGATCGACGTGATGGACCATGGTGCGCGTCTGGACCGTAGCATCGCTGATGCTGTGGCCAAGGGTATGAAACAGTGGGCCTTAGAGATGGGTGCCACCCACTATACCCACTGGTTCCAGCCACTCACAGAAGGTACTGCCGAGAAGCACGACGCCTTCGTGGAACACGATGGCAAGGGAGGTATGGTGGAGAACTTCAGTGGCAAACTCCTCGTCCAGCAAGAGCCCGACGCCTCTTCGTTCCCCAATGGTGGAATCAGGAATACCTTCGAGGCTCGCGGCTATTCGGCCTGGGATCCCACGTCACCTGTATTCATCATAGACGACACCCTCTGTATCCCCACCATCTTCATCGCCTATACAGGTGAGGCCCTTGACTATAAGGCTCCCCTGTTGCGCTCCCTCCATGCCGTCAACAAGGCGGCCCAGGAGGTGTGCTCGCTGTTCTATAACGATGTGAAGAAAGTGCAGGTGAACTTAGGTTGGGAACAGGAGTATTTCCTCGTGGATGAGGGCCTCTACTCGGCCCGTCCTGACCTGTTGATGACAGGTCGTACGCTGATGGGTCATGAGAGTGCGAAGAACCAGCAGATGGATGACCATTACTTTGGTACCATCCCTGATCGTGTGCAGGCCTTTATGAAGGATCTGGAGATTCAGGCCCTGGAACTCGCCATCCCCTGTAAGACCCGTCATAATGAGGTGGCGCCCAACCAGTTTGAGTTGGCCCCCATCTTCGAGGAGTGTAACCTCGCCGTCGATCATAACATGCTGTTGATGTCACTCATGAAGCGCGTGGCTCGTAACCATGGGTTCCGCGTGCTCCTGCATGAGAAGCCCTTCGATGGCATCAACGGATCTGGTAAGCATAACAACTGGAGTCTGACGGCTGAGCATGAGGGTAAGACCACCCTACTCCATGCTCCGGGAAAGACCCCAGAGGAGAACCTGCGTTTCGTAACTTTCATCGTGGAGACCCTGATGGCTGTGTATCGTCATAACGGACTGCTGAAGGCCTCGATCATGAGTGCCACCAATGCCCATCGTCTGGGTGGCAACGAGGCGCCTCCAGCCATCATCAGTTCGTTCCTGGGCAAACAACTCACAGAACTGCTCGACCATATCGAACTCTCTGACAAGGATGACCTGTTTAACCTGAAAGGCAAACAGGGTATGGAGATCGATATTCCCCAGATTCCGGATCTGATCATCGATAATACAGACCGTAACAGGACCTCACCCTTTGCCTTCACAGGTAACCGATTTGAGTTCCGTGCCCCTGGTTCGTCAGCCAACTGTGCCTCGGCCATGATCGCCCTGAACTCTGCCATGGCAGAAGCCCTGCAGGAGTTTAAACTGCGCGTGGATGCCAAGATCGCTGAGGGAGACAATAAAGTATCTGCTATCCTCGACGTGTTGCGTGAGGATATCAAAACCTGTAAGCCTGTCCGTTTCGACGGTAATGGCTACAGTGAAGAATGGGTAAAGGAAGCTGCGAGAAGAGGTCTGGATGTGGAGAAGTCGTGTCCAAAGATCTTCGAGCACTACCTTGATGCCTCAAGCGTGCGTATGTTTGAATCCACCAAGGTGATGAACCGCAAGGAACTCATGGCCCGTAACGAGGTGAAATGGGAGACTTACGTGAAGACCGTACAGATCGAGGCCAGGGTGATGGGAGACCTGTCGATGAACCATATCATCCCCGTATCGACCCACTACCAGAGTCAGTTGATCAAGAACGTGCAGGGGATGAAGGATGTGTTCAACAAGGAACGGGCAGAACGTCTCTCCTCACGTAATATGAAACTGATTGAGGAGATCGCAGAACGTACGGAACGTATCGAGCAACTGGTGGAGGAACTCACCAATGCCCGTCGTATCGCCAACAGGATCCCCAGTATCCAACAACGTGCCATTGCCTACCACGATACCGTCTGTCCGAAGATGGATGCCATCCGCAACGAGACAGACCACCTGGAGATGATTGTGGAAGATGGGCTCTGGTCACTGCCCAAGTACAGGGAACTGCTGTTCATCCGATAATTGAGATATCCCAAGAGTGATTATCACTCATAACGAAGGCGATGGTTTTGCTGGATGAAATAGTTGACTGTATAGTCGAACACCAGCCAGATACCCACGTCAATCAAGAATATCCAAGTATTTCCAATCTCCAGATCGACACACCACTCTGTCACTAAGATGATACTCAGAGAAAGGAGGATCAGAATCAGCATGGCCCAACGGGGACCAATGCCTGTACGGAGCAGTTTGTGGTGGATATGGTTCTTATCCGGAAGGAAAGGATTCCGATGATTACGGATACGTGCCATGACCACCCTGACGATATCGAACATGGGTACTGCCATCGTGGATAAACCTATGATCAGCATCTCACGGGGGAAATCCACACCTGAACCACTCGCCATATAAATCAGGAAGAAACTGACCAGATAGCCCAATGTGAGACTGCCTGTATCACCCATGAAAATCTTGTGACCTTTCTCTATGTTACCGAAGACATTATAACTCCAGAAAGGAAGGAGGATACCCAACATGCCAAAGGCGACGATCATGAGAATATAATGTCCTTTTGCCGCTAAACCTAATGTCGTGAATGCTACAAAACAGATGGCTGCGGCCAGTCCATCAACACCATCGATGAGATTGATCGCATTGGTGACATAGACGACAACAAAGACCGTCAAAGGGATACCCACCCATGCCGGGATCTCATGGATCCAGAACAGACCAGAGAGATCATGGATCCAGAGACCAGATAAAGGGAAGAAGATGGCACTAATAATCTGCGCCAGGAATTTCGGCTGATAAGACACCCCTATCAGGTCGTCAACGACCCCAACCAGATAGAGGATCATCATACCCACAAAGAGCAGGACAAGACGGATCACCAGAGTATCGAGTTCCAGTATCTGAAAAGGCATACCCTTATCCACCCATACACCTGTCATCAGACAGACACATATCAGAAGAATGGGCAGAAAGGTAATACCACCCAGACGGGGTACAGGCGAGTCATGCGTCTTCCGCTCGTCTGGCATATCAAAAAGCCGTTTACGATGGCTCAGGATAAGCACTCTTGGAATAAAGAGCCTACCCAACAGGGCCGCAAATAAAAAGGGAATATATACGGAAAACAAAACTACCTCATCCATTGTTGATCAAATCTCTATTCTTGTTCTTGAAATAACTGATGACAACCTGTATCACAATCCATACGATCACATCACCCACCAACAGCAGTGACAGGTTCCAATCCGACCATACACCAATCATGTTGAATACAACGAAGAAGGCCGTGATGAGCAGAATGGTCACCAACACTGCCATGGGACGCATACCACCCTGAATCAGACGATGGTGAATATGATTGTTATCGCGTTGAAAAACATTGCGGTGGTTTATCATTCTTGTAATTGCCACACGAAACACGTCGAACATCGGAATAATGAGTGTACCGAAACAGGTCATAATGACACCATCAGGAAGTTTTGTACCTCCCATCCTACTGAGGACGATCACGACAAAACTCAGCACATAACCGATCGTCAGTCCACCGGTATCGCCCAAATAGATATTTCGCCAACCAATGCGCCGTACCATCATATTACGATAGAAGAATGGTATCAGCATACCCGTCATAGCCACACAAACGATCATTACAAGGGGTTCGCCTGCCAAATATGCCAACCAACCCAAAACCGAATAGGCAATCATGGCCAGACCAGAAGCAAGACCATCAACATCGTCCAACATCGGAATGGCGTTGGTGATGTAAAGCACCATCAATACCGTCAGAGGCATACCAATCCATACAGGCAGTTCAAAGATTCCTAACAGACCGTGCAGATCGTCAAGCCACAAACCGGACATAGGTATCAACGAGGCTGCCAGAGTCTGTATGATGAGCTTAGAGGTTATAGAGACACCCAACAGATCGTCCATAACGCCCAAGAGATACATCGTCGTCAGACCTGCCATACCAAACATATACTGTACAAAGGATATCTTATCCTCCAACCTCAAAAATGACTCTGCGAAGAGCGACAACAGGAGTACGATGGTGGATCCTACGCTGATGACCAAAATCGGGAACAGAGACACCCCACCCAGACGCGGTACCCTCAGACGACCTTTACTCATCGTCTCAGAAGGAATTACCAGGTCTTTCCTCACACTCACCACCAAGATACGCGGAATGATATACGTCGTCAGGATGATGTTGAGCAAGAACGGTACGAAAAGAGAAATATACAGCATTATATAAATTCAAATAGTTTATAAATATAGCGCAAGCTCAGCATAAACCGGTTAGATACAACCCTGTATTTCTTGATGATCTGCAAATGTTCCTTCATGATCAAGGACCAGCTACCATAGCCTGTGGTGGATGCCCCACCCATGCGCATCGTGATAAAGTCTTTCTTGATGTAACGGGTCCGGATACGATGGATAAACAGGAGTCGCATCAGGATATCAAAATCTGCTGCAATCCGATAAGTTGTGTCAAACGTGCCGTAATGGTCATAGACCGCTTTCCTGCAATAGAAAGATGGATGGGCAGGCATCATGCCAAAGCGCATCATCCAGCGACGGAAAACTCCAGACGAGTAATAGCGCACACTCTTACTTAAATCATCGTTGCTGACATAGTGGATATCCGCATAGAGCGCATCGACATATTCCCCACCAAAACCATCGACCACAGCCTGGAGGACATCGTCGGAGGTGTAGAAGTCATCGGAGTTAAGGGTACCTATCACATCGCCCGTGGCCATGGCAAACCCTTTGTTCATGGCATCATAGATGCCCTTGTCTGGTTCACTGATATAACGCAGCCTTCCTCCAAAACGTGGCTCATATTCCTTGATGATGTCCAAAGTAGCATCCTTCGAGGCCCCGTCAACAATGATGTATTCATAGTCCTGCCATGTCTGGCTGAGGATACTGTCCATCGTGTCCCGGATAGTACGTTCGCTATAATAGGTAACCGTGATAATTGATATTTTCATACGTGTATTACTGTTTCAACAATGAGGAATAGAGATCAAAATACTCCTGATACCTATCCTGTCTGGAGAACAAACGGACAGCCCGTTCACGACAGAGACGTTTTGTTTCTCCCTTTCTGGATCTCTCACACCATAGCCGAACAGAATCCGTCAAGGCCTGCAGGTCATCCAAAGGTACCACACCACCCGTATGCTCATCCACCAACTCAGGACAAGCCGTCGTATCATAGACAATAGCCGGAATGCCACAAGCCAGAGCCTCTGCCGTTGTCATGCCAAACGACTCTGCCTGAGAAGGATTGACAAAGACGTCCGCATTTGCATAAAGCTCTACCAATTCCTGGATACTGTCCGTACGGCTAATACCTGAGATCCCGTCAGGCAACTGGTGCTTCTGCTGATCTGTCAGGCCAACCAGTTTGATGTCATAATTCTCAGGTAACATACGACGCAACTGGCGAAACGTATCCAATCCCTTCCGCTTTTCCCATACACTTGCCACGCCCAAGACCTGATAGTGTCTGGCACGCGAGAACTGATAATTATAGGGGTGGAACACATCAATATCGACACCATTATAAATACAACGGGTATCAATATTCTTAAGGAACGACTGGCGCACCTGACCTTCCAGATACCTGGATACCGTTACAATATGCAAGTTAGACACAGAATTAAACCAGTACTTCTTCTCCTGAAAATTCTCACTGGTTCGGGCCATACCATAACATTTGGGATACTCTTTTCTGGTCAGAGGACAATTCACACATTCCTTCTGCCACTGGGTACAGTCTGCAAGCGCTGGAAAGGCACAATGACCTGTCATGGCCCAGGCATCATGAAGCGTCCACACGACCGGCACATCAAGGCTGGACAGGTATTCGAACAATACGGGATAGTTCAGGTAATAACCGTGGATATTATGAAGTTGGATGATGTCGGGCTGAATATAATCAATATCCCGAATCAGACTCCATGTGGCGCCCTTTGAAGCCAGTCCATGACGATCGAATAACATAGAATGGACGCCATGAAGATACGTGTCGTATGTACTGCCGATCTTCATTAGGTGAGACTTGCTCGGGTTAGCATACCTTCCATAGGCGATATAGCTATCCCATCCATGAGCCTGTACAATTTCACCGATTCCCTCGGCTATACGGCCATGGGATCCCCAGTTAGCCGCTACATTGATCTGAAATAATACTGCCATAGTAACCCAAATTATGAAGTTTCTCCACTGACCGATTCCTCTGTATCACCCACATTGACATAAATACGCAGCAGCCAATCAAGGATGACGTAGAACACGAAGAATGTGAGCCAACTAAAAATATCTGCACGCACCAAAAGCACACAATGGGCAATAAGTGACATATAGATAAAATACTGATATTTCGACCCAGGAGATTCAACACGAGCCAACAATACGCCCAATAAGAACATCAAAACGCCCACGCCAACGATAGACAGGTTTACGTAGAGATCGCCTACCAGGTTCATTCCCAGTCCATACGTAGCATCCGCATAAGCCGTCAGGACTACTCCCGAGGTAAGGTCAGCGACATCCAACCCAGTAAAATAATGTACAACTAATGTACTACCCATAGGAATAAAGACAAATAGGTACTGGATATAAGACTGACCGTATAGATAACCGTTCTGATTGACATAGTCAACAGCCTCGTATAAAGTCTTGGCATTGACAACAAAGTCCGTCAACAGCATCCACAGGATATTGGGGGAGTCCATAATGGTCTTAACACCATACTCCACAGATTCTGCCACCGAAACCTCCATCAAGCTATATTTCGACACACGGGTGATCATCAGCAGTCCCATCAGGATGACGCTAACCAGTATTGCAGGGAGCAACACTTTGAATCGCACTTTGAAATAGTAGGCATCAATAATCAGCAAGACTACAAGTAACAGAAGGATTACCTCACTTCTTCCACCAATATACAACTGACTGGAAGAAAAAAGCGCTACAGCCAAGAGATTCAGTTTGTTCCTTTTAAGCAGGGGCATCACACCCCGTTCCCCCTCATCCAGTTGTTGCGCCTGATAATACCAAGAGAGACCTATCAGCGCCATAATCAAAGCCATCAGACGTGGAAAGAGGTGAATGAATTCCTGAACCCGGTTTGTCAAGAATATATAGGCAAAGATACCCAATCCAGCCAACACCGAGGCTACGGCTGCACGCTGGACAGCCATTTGAGGAACTTTAATCTTCCTACTCTTGCCCGCAGTATCAGTCTTTTCAAACAACAGACTGGCCAGCATATACATGGCAATACCAAACTGAGCAATGGATACCGCGTATGGAATCACTTCTGAGCGAGTCGCGAACAAAAATGCAGGCAGGAACTGATCATTCGGGTAGATGAACACCGCATGGGCATAATTGATGAGCAGATATGAAGGAATGAAGAATGTATCGAAACAAATCAGTCCATTCCGCTTTATCTTATGTCTCAGGAAAAGGCCTCCAAACACCAGAAAAAGGCTCAGTTCCAACGCACAAAATGGCTTATTGAAGACATTTGGCGCGAAAGCGACCCCAAAGATGGAGATCAAAGCAAATAAGAAAGACAAATAAACTATCATGTCACTTCTTGAATAAACCAATGGCACGGAACACGATGGTATCCAAGCCCCACGAAGCCAAGGTCAACAGGACTTTATACTTCGTTTCAATAGATGTCTGCCAAACATTGACCTCAGGATACAAAGGACGGATAAAGCCGTAATCGGCTTTTGAAGCCATACCATACATCGTCACCTTGTTGTATAATTTCGCCCGTTTGAGCACATCGACATAGTCATGGGCATCTGGCACCTTTGAGAAGTAATCATCCAGTATCTCCATCGCACGGGCTGTGGTTTCCAAACCTCTTCGACGGACCCACCTGGAACCTGCATCTGGATTATACCTCACATAATTCAACAACAGAGCATCCACCTTTGCTACGCGTTTCGCCAGATACGCCATCCGCGGAACCAACACGAAGTCCTCTGACAAATCCAGTCCCTCTGGTGCAAAAAGGCTATGTTCCATTACAAAGGAGCGTCGGATAAGCCGTCCCCATATTTCAATAGAAGCCTTACGCGTCAGAAGCATTTTCACATATTCTTTCTTATCAGCAGGCACAACATCATAATGGGGAACGACACCATCGCTCATCACGAAATTATGATCAGCCATCACGATGTCTGCACCAGTCTCCACGGCACAAGCCACATACTGGCGTATGGCATCCTTTTCCAAGTAATCATCCTCGTCAATATATAGGAAATAGTCGCCTGTGGCCTTCTCAACGCCTGTACGACGAGAGGCCGCAAGACCACGGTTCTTATCATGGTTGACAATCCGCACCGATGCCTTCCGTTGAGGATAATCCTCTGCAACACGCAGGACCACCTCAATACTTTTGTCTTTAGTGCAGTCGTTGACAAAAACGAACTCGATATTCTCATAGGTCTGTTCGAAGAGGGAACGGGCGCACTGCGCTATATATTTCTCTCCCCCATAAACAGGAACACATATTGAAACCTTGATATTCTGTATCATCAATTCTTCATTCTACGGGCCTTCTCATACAAAGTACCCACTATTAGCAACAGGAAAAACTGTCTTCTGCTGACAAGGGCTGTAATCATCCGAGATGAAAAGCCCTGAGGACGGAACCATTTCCCAAACTGATAATAATAGTCCGCAGGAATCTCCCGCAACAGTTGTATCTTTTCCCAGAAGCCATACTTCTGGTTACCGGCATACAGACATTTGGGACAACGGATAAAGGCATCTGCCACTTTATTACTCCATACCAGACGAGTCTGTTCTTCTGGAGACACATCCAGTCTGCCTACAAATCGTGTCATCTGCTCAAGACATTTCTGGAAACAGGCTTGTTCTGATTCGAAGGAATAATAACCCCTTGTCAGGGAGTCTGCTCGCATACAGACGATATAGTTAATATCTTTTCGTATGACGACATCCTCTATCACATTCAGATACGTAAACAAATAGACCATATCTTCCCCATAATGGATACCCTCAGGAAAACAAATGCCATTCTCAACCAATAGTTTGCGATTGAAAAGCTTTGCCACAGGGCCAGACAGAAAAAGGGCTGAGGAGTCTAACAGATAACGTACCATATCCTGGCCATGTCTGACCGTATTTTCACGAAGATTACCACACATCCGTTCATCGGAGATATTACCCATCACCAGACAGCAGTCAGAACAGACAGTCTCCACCATATCCTTCAGGTAATCCGGCTTGACTTCGTCGTCACTATCAACATAACATATCCACTCCCCCTGGGCTTGCTGGACACCATAGTTCCGGGCAACACTCACACCACCATTCTGCAGGTGGAATACCTGTACACGAATGTCCTTGGTCAAAAACGAGTCACAGAGGTCAGCACTCCCGTCAGTACTTCCGTCGTCAATCAACAACAGTTCAAAATCAGAGAAAGACTGAGCAAGAATACTATCTATACAACGGATAAGATACCTTCTCGTGTTATATACCGGAACAATGACACTGACCTTCATGAGCACGACTTTTTCTCGAAATACCGCAACAACAAACCAAGATAGGGATAGGCCAAAGGCAATGGCAAAACCATGTGAAGATCCCGTATCTGTTTTTTCAGGTCACCGCCATTGATACGACAGCAATTAATCCATGAAGTCGTCATCATCCGACGCTGATCATGGTAGAAATCATGGAGCATCTCAGGTGCTCCCAACCTCACTTTATTCAGGCAGTCGATGCGAAAGTTCTGGATGATGTTGTGCACATCACGATTCCCAGTGAGACCATGCGTCTGCGCAAACTCACACATCTCCTTCAGGATGATATTCATGGATTCTGCCCGTCTGGGAGCGAACTCCCTGACTGTGATACTACCCTCTCGTAACTTGTAGATATAGGTTTCCTTCTTCACACATGCTAACGTCTGTGCCTTACAGGCAATCTGGAAACTCCAAAGTTCATCCTCATGGATGATACCCTCACGGAACCTCAGACCATACTGATCCAACAACGCTTTCCGGTAGAGTTTGTTTACAGACATCATGTACCAGTCTTTCTGACGATAGGCATGTAAGATCTCCTGATTACGAAGGATTTGTCCCTCAGACAACATCAACGGGATCTTGGGCATGCCAGATCCAACGATACGGTAATCGCCAACGATGACATCATAGCGTTCTTGCTCTATGGGACTTGCTAAGACGACCATACAGTCTGGCGTGATCTCGTCATCACTATCGAGGAAATAAATATAATCGCCTGTGGCTGCTGCGATACCCGTATTACGGGCTGCTGACAACCCCCTGTTCTGCTCATGCTTGACCGTCTTGAAATCTATCGGGCCCTGATAGGCTTGAACGACACCACTGACAATCTCCATACTATCGTCCGTGCCACAGTCATCGACGAAGATACACTCCAACGGCCCTTGCCACGTCTGACGCATCACACTACGAATGCAGTCAGCCACATAAGGTGCTACGTTATAGACGGGAATGATGATACTTATCTTCATACAAGACTGTTATGACTATACCAGTTCATAGAGATGCTGGCGACGGTAGAAATACCACAGTGAGAAAACTGCCACTGCAGAGACGATGACCTTCACCCAAAGGTCTGTGTGCATCACCTGATTGGCGATGAGCAGGTCTGCGAGGATTACCAGCAGGATGACTGGAATCAGCCGTCTGGCACCCAGCCACTCACGCACACTGCCTTTATAGTAACCTACAAAGAAGGGAATCAACAGCTGGCTCCAATACGAGACAATCGTGGAATAGATCGCCGCCCTGTAACCGAAGACAGGTATCAGCGTATAGCAGAGTACGAAGTTCAGAATACCAGGCACAAACACCAGCCACAGCAACTGCATCGTGTTTTTCTCAATGAACACAGGGGTACTCATGAACACATAAAAAGAAAACACAACATTGGCAAAGCACAGCAGACAGGCGATATCGGACGACTGCGCCAATCGGGCATTGCGGATCAGCAGTCCGTATATCTCAGGCATCCACACACAGATCAGGAACGATGTCACCAGGGCTACGGCCTGACAAAGGAAATAGAGCTTGCGGAAGGACTTGAAGTCGGAACTCCTGAAGAAACGCTGGATCTGGGGCGACAGGGCCATCACCAATGCAGAGGTGATGACCACCGCGTAATCGCTCATCGAACTGCCATGACTGAACAGACCTATCTCGTCGTAGGAAACGCCATACTGACTCATCACGATACGCGCAGAACTGGTCAGGAGCACAAAGCCCAGGGTATGAGGTACCAAGGGCAGGGCAATCTTCAGCATCTTACGCACCCGTTTCTTACTATGGTCCAAGATGGGGCGGATGTTATAGTCGCTCCATACAAACTTGATAAACACCGTAAAGACGAAAATGCCTGATACCACCCCCGAAGAAATCAGTCCCCAATAGCCTAACTTGAAGAAGTAGATCAACACGAACGAAACCAACATCCCCAGTACAGACCCAGAGAGGTTCGTGAATACCAGAGGTTTGGGACGTTCCACCAAAGGGAAGAGATGTTGTGCCAGCAAACCGTTAGCCAACAGGAAGATAGGCATAGAACCCGCTATACACAAGAACAGCCCTTCCAGCGTAGCCCCCATAGGGAGCGTAAACAACAGGATTCCCATGTTCACCACCCCAAAGAGAAACGACGACAGGAGCACCATCATCAACACCCTACCCCACACCAGATGATAATAGCGGGGCGTCTCGAAGAAACTATTGGTGAGATGGACGTGCAGTCCTAAGGGCGCAATAGAAACGAACAAACTGGTATAGGAGGTTATCACACCATAGACACCATAGTCGTAAGTAGTCAGGAAGGGCGTTGTCAGGGGTAGGATGACAATGCTCAGCAGCATGGTCAGTTTGGGAACCACCCCATAGTAAAATGTGTTAGTGACGATCTTCCTGGTTGACATTGGAAATAAAATGTAGTAAACTTCTTAATTAAAGCCCTTGAACAGTGGTTTGAAAAGACCTTCCTTATACATAATCCACACTGTCACAATGACAAAAGCAAGGAATGTAAACAGGAAAATAGCCATCTTACGGTTAGGACCTGCCTTCAACATGGGAACCGTCGCACGCTCCAAGATCGTAAAGGCGGGAGTCTTCTCTTGTACCTTGGCCAGGGCAGCCAACAATTGGGCACTTAGCGCATTGTAATTATTATAGCGTAACTGCATCTCGTTCTCCAGCCTCGTCTGTCGCTGACGAACACTTTCCAGAACCACGTCATGATTGGAATCAACATAGTCTGCATAGATATCGCATGAGCGCTCATAACTCTGTTTGGCCTCCTTATGCAGGCGCTGGATATAGGCCAGATCATGACGGGCCTTGCTCGTACGATAGTCTGTCAGGCTCGTCTGGAGTTTGCTCCTGACAGAGTCTGCCACTAAAGCAGCCACCACAGGATCCTGATCTTTAACAGTAATGGAGATTACTTCAGACTTCTTATCCACCAAACATTCCACGTTCTGAGTAATCATCCACATCACCCCCTTCTGCTCTGGTGTTAACCTGAACAAATCCAGAGGTTCCATCTTCTTCTTTTCCTTATCACCAGATGAGAACAATCCAAAGAAAGCCCTCAGGCCCTCAGCCCACATCGGCTGTTTCTGATGATCTCTGAGATACTCATAATAGGTCATGGCTTGGCGGTCACTATCCCGCTTCACCTTGATGTCGAACAACGAAGCAACAAAATCCGTCGATTTCATCAGGTCAGGATAGAGCATCGGAGTGATGGCGTCAGCATCTTTGCTGCCACTACCACCAAGGTTCACACCAAAGGAACTGGCCAATGAGAGCAGATTTCCCATACTGCCGCTACCAGAACTCGACTCCGGAACCAGCGTCACCTGACACTTATAATAATCCGGATAGCCCAGACTCAAAAGCCATACTACCACAAATGTCAGGCCGCAGACCTTGAGATAGAGCATTTTCTTCTTTTTCACGGCAAGCCACAACTTGCCCAGTTCAAGTGTCGGAGTCTCCGAACACTGCTTTTTGTTCTCTTCTTCCATATTTCAAAAATTCAATTATTTCAATTCTCGAGGGTCATCAGGAACGAAGACGGTACAAATGCGATGGCGATAGCCGCCACATGCTCGATTTGCACCACTACGCACTTGTTCTTCTTGATCCGTTTAATCACGCCTTCCACACCGGCGAAATCACCATCAACCACCTTAACGCGCTGTCCTGGCTTTCCCGCAAAGTCAAGATTCTCCATGAAAAACACGCGATCATCAGCCACTGATGCGACACGGATAAAGTTCTCCATCTGTTTGTCAGGCACTGTTATGACATCGTGCCCCACCAACTGATTCTTTCCATCATACAACGGACGCATCATATAGCGGACAGCAGCCATCTCCCGTTTTGTCATCTTCAGTTCTGTAATAGCATGACGCGTAGAGTGCAGGAAGATCAAGTTGCGCACTGCAGGCTTCAGTACCCTGCAACGCGGATGTTTCCCTTCAACAGACTCGTAATGCATAGGAATAAAGTTCTCCACGCCCAGTTCGTCAAGGAACGACTTGACAAACAATTCACGCGAATAGGTAACCCTCATCGGAAACCAATGTAACTCATCGTTCTCTTGCATTATTCACTTTTATTGAGGCCAAAGAAGGGGGACACCATCTCCTGAGAAACGGTGAAGCATTCGGTCTTTCCATCTATTCCAGTATCCATATTGCACTGACATTCAGCGACATCACAGAACTGTGCCTACCCAAAATGGCCATCCGAAAGGATGGGGTTGGCATAAATTCGGCACAAAGGTACAAAGAAATATCGATAAAAAGGCGAAAAAATCACAAAAAAACTAGCCAAATTCAGGATTATTCCAAAAAACTAGGTATATTTGCAACCAGTTATTTCAATCAAGAAGATGCGCATCAACCTCTTTCAAAGATTTACGGGACTACTTTTGTTCCTCTGCCTCTCCATACAGATCAAGGCCGACAAGACGATTTATGTTCTTGCTGATATCCATGTCATGAGCCCATCCCTGCTTGACAGCAGCGACAATACCGCCTGGCAAAAAGACTTGGCAGAACATCGGAAGATGCTGGATCTGAGCGTACCTATATTTAATCAATTAATCGAACAAATCATCACCGACCACCCTGACGTCCTGTTGATTTGTGGAGACCTCACCAAAGACGGTGAAGCAGCAAGCCATGCATACGTCGTTGAGAAGTTGAAAAAGGTAAAAGACGCTGGTATTCCTGTTTTCGTCATCCCAGGCAACCACGACCGGGGTTCGCAAGAAGAAGCCAGAAAATATGCCAACAACACCTACACACCTATAGAAAGTTTTACCTATGAGCAATTCCAAGAAGCCTATAAAGACTTCGGCTATGGAGGTAACTGCGAGGTCCACGATGCCTCCCTCTCCTACGCCGTAGAACTCTTCCCTGGCCTCACACTCATTGGCATCGATTCGAGCAACATGGCACACGTCAAAAAGACTGCTGTCACTTGGTGCAGCCAGAAAGCAGCAGAGGCCCGCAACAAGGGAAACCAAGTCATCGCCATGGTCCACCACTCGCTAATCCCGCATTTCTACGGACAGGAATCTTTCATGGTCCTCTCCGTAATCAATAACAACGATATTCTGAGAGAAAGTCTGATGAGCGCTGGCGTAAAAGTGGTGCTTACTGGCCATTACCATATCTCCGACAACACACGATTCATCGACAGCAAAGGACAGGTAATATACGACATCTGTACAGGGTCGTCCATCTCCTATCCCTGCGATTACAGGAAGTTGGTCTTTGACGATCAGTTTAAGCAACTAAAAATATTGACAGAATCAGTCACAGCGCTCGAAGGCTACGACGACTTCCCCAACTATGCAAAGGGACGACTCGAAGATGCCTTCTTACGATGGGCGCGCAACTGGTTCGAGGAACGTAATGTTTATGAACTGGTGACCGAGGTCATGTCCCAGTCTGTGGCCGAGGCCTTCATCATCCATGCAGAAGGTAACGAACCTGCTAATCCTGCTACAGAAGAAGCCTTAGTCCTCTATGAAGATATCCTGGCGATGGCTCCGTTCATCGAAGGCGATGCCAGCAAGATCACGGAAGTCTGTTTGTCGATCAAGAGTATGCTGGGGGATTATCCCTCAGAAGAAGAGGCTGGCAATGTGGTGGATGACCGTCAGCTTACCATCACGATGGATGGAGAGCCAGCAGGCATCCAGAATATACAGGCTCCTGATGCCCACGATGACTCGTGGTACACGCTTCAGGGACAACGTCTTAACAGGCAGCCCACGAAATACGGACTCTATATCCGCAACGGTCGGAAAATCATTGTTCACTAAAACCACAACAATATAAGATGTAGTGCTATGGAATATATGTCTCAAGAGGGCTACGACAAACTCGTGGCCGAACTCCGTCAGTTGGAGAATGTGGAACTGCCTCAGGTCAGAGAGGCCATTGCCGAGGCCCGCGACAAAGGTGACCTCAGTGAAAATTTTGAATATCATGCTGCCAAACGCGAACAAGCCCGTTTGCTCAGTCGTATCCGTTTTAAGCAGAGAGTACTGGAGAATGCGCGCGTCATCGACACCTCCCACCTTGGGACAGACAGCATCGGACTGCTCTGTAAGGTAGAAATGACCAATCTGGCCAACAACAACCAAATGGCGTACACGATTGCCAGTCCTCATGAAGCCAACCTCCGTGAGGGAAAGATCTCCATCAAGTCACCCATCGCTCAGGCGCTGTTGAACAAGAAAGTAGGCGATGTCGTGGAAGTGCGCGTTCCTGCCGGTCTCCTGAAACTTCGCATCGACAGCATCACCCGCCAGGAATAAATCAGAAGATGAAGGTCGTTGTAGCGATAGATTCATTCAAGGGTTGCCTGACCTCCAAGGAGGCGAATCAGGCAGCAGCAGAAGGTATCAGGAGTGTGTTTCCTGATGCAGAGATTGTGCAAGTGCCCGTCAGTGATGGCGGCGAGGGTTTCATGGAGGCTTTCCATTCTGCCATTGGCGGTGAGTTGGTGGAAGTGACTGTCAGAGACCCGTTGATGCGGCCTGTCCTTGCCAAGTACTTGCTAAAGGACAAGATGGCGGTGATAGAAATCGCCCAGGCCAGTGGTTTGACGCTACTGACAAATGAAGAGCGCAATCCCATGGTGGCCACAAGCTATGGCACGGGACAGCTGGTGGCAGATGCCGTTCGCAAAGGGGCCGAGCATATCATCGTAGGACTTGGCGGCAGTGCCACCAGTGATGCAGGTATCGGGATGCTTCGCGCACTCATCGACACCTTCGCACGTCATGGTGAATGGGATGATATCGACGATTTAAGGCATGTACGCTTCACAATAGCCTCTGATGTCAAGAACCCACTTTGTGGTGAGAATGGAGCGGCCCATGTGTTTGCGCCTCAGAAGGGAGCCACTCCAGAGATGGTCCGTCTCTTGGATGAGCGAGCCAGGAAATTTGCCCATGTCTCTGCCAAACATTTCGGCTATGACCGTTCAGAGATGGAGGGCGCTGGAGCAGCAGGAGGATTGGGCTACGCCTTCCTGCAATATCTGAATGCCGAGTGCAAACCCGGTATTCAACTGCTGCTGGAGACCATCAAGTTCGATGAAATCGTCAGGAATGCCGACTTGGTCATCACTGGTGAAGGCTCTGCCGACCGTCAGACGCTGATGGGCAAACTGCCGATGGGCATCCTACAACAATCCAATCATGTGCCTGTCTGTCTGATAGCCGGAAAGATCAGCGATCGGGAGCAACTGCTTCAGGCTGGCTTTGCCCATGTGGAATGTATTAATCCCACAGGTATCTCTCTCAAAGAAGCCATGCGCAAAGAGGTGGCCACGCAAAATATCAGCAACACCGTCGCCACACTTTTCAGATAAACAAAAAAAAGAGTCCAACGAACTAACTCATTGAACTCTTAGCGGAGAGAGAGGTATCTCTCGCGGAAGGAGAGGCTCCCTATATTTTTCCGTCTAACACACTGAGAACCAGCACCGTTAGCATTTGTCCCTATGTGGTTCGATTTCTCATCTGTAATTAATCTGTAATACTCTTCTTTTTCGGTCAGATTTCGCTTGTTTTCGCTCATCATAACCTTTTCGACTGCAAAGTTACGAATAATTTTCGATAAGTGTATCAATTGGAGCTTAAAATATCATTATTTTCTTTTGTCCGTTCCCTCTACCCTACCTCATGGTGATCATTGAAATGGGAAAACAACAAAGACAACTCGCGAATTAGACCATAATAATCTATACCATTGAATTACACTCGAGGGAAGGCTTCGCCGTGGGGGCAGACAGTCCCCATTGAGAAATAAAGAAACCACAAAACTGCTGTCCCACCTTATTATATATATGGGACAGATGTTTTGACCGCTGTCAATCGTGCCAATGTTAACGTGTCGTCAGACCGGCATCTTTGGCACGATTCGATTTTGAAGTCTGGTAAATTGAGAAATCCTGTTTTACCTAACCATTGGGCGATTTACCCAAATAAAGTAAAACCCAAATAACAGGTAAAACCTTTGTTGTTTCAAAACTATTTCTTAACTTTGCAACCGCATAGCATCAAGAGTGGCTAATGAAGTCCACCAACCAGCCAAATATGTATCGTTGGCAACGGTGGTAAAAGGATGCGAGTGAACGAGACTGATCTATTCACTAAACAGTAAACGATATGGAACATAGAAAACTTGATTTGGATTACATTCAGCTGTTCCCACGGATGGTTGAACATGGTTTGGCTCCCCAGCATGTGAAGCAGAGTGATTTTGTGGCCGAATGCCGCTATGTCGATGGCTTTGGCGATGTCTGGCTGTTGCATCAGCAAAAGCCACCCCACCTTGTGGCCCATGTGCAGTTTGCCACTGACGAGGCCGACTTCGATAAGAAATTGGGCACCGCCATTGCCCTCCAGCAGCTGCATGAATATATCGAGGGCGACCTCACTTTCTTCTGTATGCTGGCCGGCATTAATGCAGAAGAGGTGCCACCAACTTGGCCAGACAGAATTCGTGTGCGCGTCCATGCTCTCAGTACCGCTACAAGGTGGTGGCATGAGTATGGAAAAGAGTTGCTTTCTTTGTAAGCATAGTGCTATATCCTAATTTGAATTCTTCAAAGTTGCAGAACTCCTATTACGTTGACCTATTCTTAGCTATAGTAGGAAAACTAAGCCATTGTTACATCTAAAAGTGTTAATAATTCTTTATTTGTTGCAAATAATTGCCGAATATATGCTACATTTCAAAAATATAGACTATATTTGCAGCAAAATTAACAAAATAATTGTGCTATGGCTGAAAATTCTAGACGTAAAAGGTTTACCAAAGTTGCAACCAATCGTGTTCAGAAAATCATTGACTATCTGAACCTTCTGCAAAATTGTTCTAATCGCAGAAACTATGAGTATGATGAGGATGATGTGAACCACATGTTTGAGGAAATTTCAAAAGCTCTCAAAGATGCTAAGGCCGTTTATGCAAACGAACTTAGTAAAGGTAATGGAAAGTCAGGTTTTACCTTTAATAAATAGTGCCTATGGAGAGCTTAGATTTGTTTAGTCAGTTTGAGAACGACGTGCCCATAACAGGGGACAAGGATCTCGGTTGTAAGTGGAACTTTGTACAGAAGCCCAAAGGCACAATGAAGCGAGATCGTGAAGATTCCTCGTTTGACCACTTCAAGGACCATGAGGTTCGTTGTCTCGTGCGTGAATACATTCAGAATTCTATAGATGCGGCCCAGAAAATAGATGAAAACAAGAAGAAGAAGGTTCTTGTAACATTCTCGTATGGGAAAATGAAGTGCTCAGATTATCCCAATTTAATACAATCGTTAATTGGGAGATTAAGAGCATGTAGCAAAAGAAGTCAGATTTTGCCTGGGGCTAAGGATATTTACAAAAGTAAATATGAATTCTTGAACTCGCGCAAGAATAGCACCATCGGCTATTTAAAAGTGTCTGACTATAACACGACAGGCATGAATTATGTTGATGATGACGATGTCCCATCAGCCTTTGATTCGTGTGTACATTGTTCATCATCCAGCTATAAGCCTGATGGAGGTTTTGCTAGCGGCAGTCATGGGCAGGGGAAAACTGTAGGCTTTGTTAATTCACCGTTCAATGCAGTATATTATTCAACAAAGGACGATGAAAGTGGACATACATTTGGAGAAGGTGTTGTTCGATTGTGTACTCATAAATATGTAAATGAAGATGGCGGCGAAGTCCTCTTTGAAGCAGACGCTTTTTACAATAAGGGAGGTTCGCCTAATTCAGGAGAAGATATACCTGTCATTTTTAGACGAGATCAATCTGGAACCGACGCATTTGTTTTGGGTATGGAAGAAAGCGAAGAAGACATCATTATAATGAAAAAAGAGCTTCTTCGCGGTTTCTTCTACGCAATTTACAGGGAGTTGCTGGATGTCAATATATGTGGAGAAGATTTCACCAAGACAAATATTGGCGATAAGATGCTTGAATATTTCCCGGAGCCTGATTATAGCAATATAGACATGGATAGGAGCAATCGTCCAGAGCTGAAATTCAATCCACGTCCATATCTTTTCGAGATTGCTATGTTCGATGCTAGTGACGATAACCATGTACTTTTCACTACCGATGATTTCCCAGGTCAGTTCCCAACGTTAGGACATGCCACCTTACAAATATGGAAGAGTGAGGATATCACAGCTGCAAGGTCCTTGGATAAGATTGTCTTCATGCGCAACAAATTGATGACCGTTGAAGTTAGGAAATACAACTCTTCCAAAGGTTTCTACGGTATTATGGTGTGTGATGGAGAAGGTGCTAAATATCTGCGAATGCTGGAAGATGTGAGGCATGACAAATGGGATGTAAAAGAGTTGAAAGACATGAGCGATGAAGACAAGAGAAATGCGAGAAAGGCACTTCGAGAGCTTGATTCGTTCCAAAAAGAGTGCATAAAAGTTCTCTTCCCTGAAGAGCATGATAAGCAGCTTGAGATAAAGTCGCTAAAGAAGCGAAGAATTGGTAAGTTTGGAAGTCGAAGTGAAGAAAATGAAGAAGATAATATCTGGCCGACTACCAATATGATTGAAAAGGAGAAGGGGCAGGGTTCAAAGTCTGGCTCATTTACTATCTTTGAAGAAGTCAAAGGAAGAAAGAAAAAGAAGAAAAAGGGTACTATTACAGATGTGGAACCTGAAACAGATCCAGTTCCTCGTCCGGAGCCTCCAACTACTGAACCTCCAACTACTGAACCTCCAACTACTGAACCTCCAACTACTGAACCTCCAACTACTGAGCCACCTAAACCAGAGCCGCCTAAGAAAGACCCGACTTACGTTGAAGGTGACGATGGTGAAGATTATGGTATTGGTGAGGCAGAGAATCCCAACGTTGAACGTGAGAGGGAAATAAAGTTAGATGGACGAAATAAACGTCTTAAGCCACTTCATAATGAAGATTTTGCATGCAAACTCGAAATAAGAGTTCCAAAAGACTATTATGATTGTAGGCTTGTCCTAGATATACAGGCAGACGAGGGATTATTTCCACTTGATTTGAAAAATGTTTCTGCCGGTTGCCAAATAAGGTCTGGTGTCTCAAATGAGATTTTTGGATTTGATTTGAAAGCCGATGCCCCTAATGTTATTAAGTTTACCCCACAGGAGAACGTCACATTGTATAGTTTAAATATCAAGGTATATGGACATTAAAACGACTGCGACATACCCATACCCCATCTGGGGCTTACCAGATAATTACAAAGGAGATGATCCCGCTGGGCATAGAGTGGGATTAAAAAAGGATACAGATGAAGATGTTTTCATCTTGGAGTATGAGGTTACCACACATAATGAAGGCGTAGATAGGCTTATCACAGAAAAGCGAGCTTCGTATCTATGTATCATACAATGTTCGTCGACTTACTATACCCAGATAGAAAAAAGAGAAGAATCCTGCTTCACGGTCAAAATACCCTGTTCGAAAGTGAACAAAAGATTTTCCGTTAAGATTGAAATAGTTGCCACAGAGAACATCGATAGTTGCAATTATCTTGACGTGGATGAATTCTATGAGGGTGTCGTAGATTACCAGAAGGGTGCCATGATTGCTATGGTAGATAAATTCAACGTGTCATTAACGCCTAGCGATGATATGGCAAACCTGAGTAAGTTTGTGAAGTACGAATACGCAAATGTTCAGAAGGTTACCAATGTCATTGATGATATTATTTTAATACAGCTGCCATACTCCTATGAGAATGCAGGAAAATTGGTTCTAAACCAATGCCCCAATGTATTCGAGGCAATGTTGGTAAGGAATGCACTTATTGAAGCTGTTTACAAGCTGCGTACATGCTATGATGACGATAAAAAGGATTGGATTTTCTATCTAACGCAATTTATAAAGCAAATGGTTTCTGAAGACGAATTGCCTGAGCAAGAAGGATATGATTATTCAATTGGTGATGTTCTACAAATAGTGGACAAGATTTTGCCTGATGTTATGCTTAACGCATTAGAGGAAGTAAAAGAAAAAATCGAACCAAAAGATTCAGATTCATGAAGCAGACAATCTTTACCCCAGATTTTGCCGAGATATTAAGAAATCACGTTCAAGATAATCTCACCCATTATCTCGATCCCGCATTTATGTGGCGAGAAGAAGCAGAGAAACATGATGGATTATACGAAACCGATTTGGAGCAACCAGATTTGTCTGGTATGCTTGCATACGCTGATTCTAAAAAATCTACAGATGATTTTGAAGCCGGAAAGATTCTCTTCGAGGCATTCAAAGATCTCACTCCAATGCAAGCTGCTCAAAGTCATTTCTGGCAATATCTTTCTCACGTAGACTTGTATGAATATATGAGAAGACGTTGGAATAAAGTTGACCAACAGGATTGTGACCCTAACTATATAGCCGAGCACTGGTTCTACAAGCAAAACAGAAATTGGCTGGAGGGGCTTTATTGGTCTTTCAAGAATACCGTTCAAATTAATGAAGATGGGTCTCTTGATTATACCTATACCAATTTCCTGTTTAAAGAACAGAACTTGCGAAACAGAGGTATTATGCCTTCTGCTACTGTGTTTAGAAATCCAGAGGCTTTAAAGGGTGTACTTCGTTTCTGCATAGAAGAAATGGACAAGAAAGATCGTGGCGAAGATACCGTCTTTGATAAATATTTCGAATATCGTATTACAGCACCCAAGGGCGTGGTTCAGTTAGTAAACAAGCTGGCAGGCGTAATAGAGGCATCTGCATATACGAGCCAAGACTTCTATGATTTTCTGGTTGCAAGTAGAGGCATCATCAAGAGTCAGGGCGATAGAAAGAAAGAGAAAAAGGAACGAGACGAAGCAATGGCTGCTGCCGGTATCGCCCCCAAGAAAAAGAAGAAGCATAAAAAGCACAAGAAGCATAGAAAATAATATATGGCAGAAATAGAAAAGTTCAAACAAGGAAAGACTCCGATAAAATTCATAGACCTCTTCGCTGGTGCTGGCGGCATCAGCGAGGGCTTTTTGCAAGCATATACTGACGATAAATATTTCCAATTTGTACTGGCAAGCGACATCAACAGTAACTGCGAGCTGACCCATAAAGTGAGATATAATCGCCAATTGGGGTTGGATACTGCGTTCATTACAGAAGATATTATGTCAGATGATTTCTTGGCACGTCTTGAAAAGGAGATTGGTGACCAGAATATAGATGTGGTAACGGGTGGCCCAAGTTGCCAGTCATTTAGTTTGTCTGGCAGAAGAAGGAAGTTTGACAAACGCGACAATCTCTTCATCCACTATCTGAAAGTTATCCGCAAACTCCGTCCCAAATATTTTGTGATGGAGAATGTGAAGGGTATTCTGACGAAAGACAAGGGTAAGTTCAAAACGGCAGTAATGAATGAAATCCGCTCTATCATCGACGAGAATCAGGTGGACAATATGCTCGCCTATTTCAACGGTGTTTTAAGCAGAACGGCCAATGATTCAGTTCGTCAATGCTTTATTAACAAGATAAGAATAGAGGCCGTTGAGGATGGAGAAGAAGACTTTTTCATAGACAAGTATTTCCAAATAGTTGAATCGGTTTATAAGCAACTGACGAAGCCTGTTACGCTTAAAGTCAGCAAAAGCAATAAGCATATCACAACGATACGCCATGCGCTGTCTTTGCTTAAGCTTTCTTCAGAGCGACAGAAACTGATGAATTCCATACTGCACCTAAAAGCAGAGGCGGATGTTGACAACGACCAATTAGTTGACAAATTCAATAAGTTCCTATATGCAATAAGCGATGATGATTTGGTAGAAACCATAAACAGACATCTTTATTGGGTTGAGGAATTTAAGGCTCAACCAGAAATAGTGGAAAGGTTCAAACTGTTGGTTAATCTTTATACGTTGACTCTGGAAGAAGTCTTTGGAGATTTGCGCAGATATGCAGAAGATGACAACTCGCTTAAAGACTATGAGCAGATAATGAATGAGATACACCTGTATCGAATTAAGAAGCCGCTAATACTGAATTCATCTGACTATGGAGTACCTCAGAATCGTGAAAGGGTTATTTTCATTGGATGCCGTAAAGATCAGCCGATTATAACGGAAATTCCTGCCACAACTGAGGAAAACAAAGTAACTGTTTATGAGGCATTGCACGATTTGGATTTTTTGAACAATGGTGAATCTGCGAGTGACTATTCTGAAGCGTCTGATATTGACCGATACGCAGCTCTGAATATTACTCGAAACATTGACGGAAAGCCTGATGACAACGGTGAAACCTATTCTGAGTGGTCAAGACAAGGACGATTAGGACACCGCTTTACGATCAAAGAGCCCTTCTATGTAAGGAGTCTGGATAATCTTGAAAACGAGATAATTGAACATGCTCGCCTATTCAATCATCAGACAAGTAAGCAGAGTGAAGAGGTGCTTAACCGCTTAGCAGTCATTGCCGAAGCCGGTGACTATACTGATGAAGTGAAAAAGCAATTGTCGGATATGGGACTCAACTCTGACAAACGTAACTATACGGTATTAAAGCCAGATGGTCAATCGCCAACAGTTGTTACCTTGCCTGACGATTTCATTCACTACCACAGCCATCGTGCACCAACGGTAAGAGAGATGGCACGCTTGCAATCTTTTGATGATTCTTTCGTGTTCCAGGGTAAGAGGACAACAGGCGGCGATAAGCGTAAGTCAGAAACACCACAATATACGATGGTAGGCAACGCGGTGCCTCCATTGATGGCAAAGGCTATTGCGAATAAGATATTGGAAGTGATTCAATAACAACATTTTTCCATGAGAGTAAGAAAGGCATATACCCGAATCAATAGTTTGTCTAGACTAGCACCTTTGGTGTTATTCCTTACATCGTATTTGCCATTATTCGTATTGGTTATAGTGCGCCAAACATGTGCAAATTGGGATTATCTTTCCTGGGGAGGTTTTAACGCAGAAGCATTTGAATGCATGGTAAAACACTTTGGTATGTCTGTCATATGTGTTGTGCTATCTATGATTGGAGCCATAGGAACAATCTTTGTGTTTAAGAACTTACGGCATCGGGTTGAGAGTGGCCATACTTATAGGATAACTGAAGTGTCAAGCATGAACGACGAGCCTTTGGCTTATATAGCTACATACATTATCCCAATAGTATTCGGGAATTATAGTAGCCTTATTGATTGTGTGACCATTGTGTTCATATTTCTTGTAATATATCGTCTTTACATACGCTCGAAATTGATTTTAGTAAACCCTATTTTAAGTTTGAAGTATTCAATATATAGTGTTAAATATATGGATGGCGACATTCAGCGACAAGGCATTCTGATATCTCGTAATAACGACATCTTGGAGAATGATCAAGCGAAAATGTATAATGTAGGTCATCAGCTTTTTTACGGATATAAAAGATAATAGATATGAATATTGCAGAATTGTTAGAAGGAATCCAGCTTACTAAGAAAGAAGACGTTAAACTCTATTTCGTAACAAGAGCCATCAAACCGGGATTGTCAAAACGTACTCCGGCAAAAGACAAATATTTATTTAATGTGTCTCAAATGGACTGCGACGATGAGGTACGTTCTTATCTATATGATGCATCAGTCAGACAATTGGAAAAGACCATCCAAAAAAACTATCAGATGGTAGATTACGATATCCTGACGGATGAGACAGAGCACTTATTCACCTATAGTATTCAGAATAAGGTTTTCTCGTTTAACGATGTTGTGACGAATCAATTATTGAAAACAGCACCCAAGATCACGAGCATAGCTAACATTACGGAAACAGAGGAAATGTGGGCATATTGTGTTGAGTTCTTCAATGTTGAAACAGAAGAAAGATTATTCACATTCCGCAAGATACTTCCTAGTAAAGTTGGTGTGGACGAAAAGGCAAAGAGTTGGATAAGGGCTAAGTTTAGTACTCAAAGTCAACAATTATCGCTGTTGAAGGAGGAGACCGTGAATCTTGATGAACAGATAGACTGTATCTATCATCTGGAAACTTTTTACGTCATCAAGAAGGCAAACTTTGAGCAAATTGTCGGTCTTCAGGAAGAATATAAGGACAAGGCATTTGAGGTTGCTGAGAATATGATAAACAGCGGCAATTTTATTGGTGGCGAGAAATTGAAAGAACTTATTGAGAAGAAACCTTCGATACACAAGAAGCTTATTAAAGTAGAAAAACTTGGTGGATATAAGGATTTGTCATCGAAAAAGATAAAATCGATGCAAAAGGTTCTAAAGAAGTACGGTGACACCCTGCCGCTCAAAGATGACAAACTCTCGGCTGAAAGTGAAGAAAATATTGATACAATACTTAAAGCTCTTGGTGACTATTACAAAATTGGAGAAATTTCTGGCAAACCGTATGGAACGTTTGCAGGTAAAGAACTACAGGCTGTTGAATGAGTTGTGTGTTTGCGAAACGAGAATTACGGTTCAAAGTTCATGGTTAATGATGCATGGTTGTCTTTGGCTTCCCTCTTCGGGCCGTCGACCGTTGGTTCCTTTTGGACGTCGAGTTAAACCTTCTTGGACGAGCTAAGCGGAAGAGCTGAGCGAAAACAATAGTACAGAAATCAAAAACGTTATAAAAATATATGAGACTACCAATTAATATAGAAGAATTGCTCGGTGGACGGGCTGTAGAGGGTGACCGCATTGAGTATAAGACGGGATGGAATCCGGATGCCATCTACCGTAGCGTGTGTGCTTTCGCCAATGACTTCGACGAGACGGGTGGCGGTTATATCGTGGTGGGTGTGAAGGAGGTAAACGGTCGTCCTGTCCGTCCCGTCATAGGTATTGATCCCAATCAGATTGAGCCTATCGAAAAGGATATGGTGGGATTCAACAACTTGATGCAGCCTTATTATCAGCCACGACTGTATATCGAGGAGGCTGACGGGAAGACAATTCTGGTCATCAAGGTGTCGGCTGGCGAACGCCGCCCTTACAAGGTGCCTGACCAAATTACCGCCAGGCAGAAGACGTACAACTACTACATCCGATACAACAGTAGCAGCATTGTGCCCAAGGGTGAATATGAGCGCGAACTGATAAACCTGGCCAACCGTACACCGTTTGACGACCGAGGTAACGACCAGATAACGCTGAAGGACATCTCGCCGCTGCTGCTGCACGACTATCTGGTGAAGGTGAAAAGCAGCCTTGCTAACGAGTCGTTGACAGAGAACATGGAATCGGTGTTGGAGCAGATGGAACTGCTGGAGCCATCGCCCGAGGGATATAGTATCAAGAACGTGGCTGCTATGATGTTCTCAGAGCGTCCAGATAAGTTTTTCAAGCAGTCACAGGTGGAGATTGTGTTGTTCCCTGAAGGGCGCGAGAAGAATCCCAATAACCTGATTGAAGTGGAACCTATCAGGGGGAGCGTACCGACGATGATTGACAAGACGCTGAGTTATCTGCGCACCAATGTTGTGAAGAAGAAAATAGTGAAGCCCAAGAACGATGAGCATTCCGACAAATTCTACAATTACCCATATCAGGCGCTGGAAGAGGCTGTTGTGAACTCGCTGTATCATCGCGATTGGACGATACGCGAGCCAGTGGAGATAACCATTGAGCCAGACAGAATATCGATTCTGAATTTCTCTGGGCCTAACCACACCATTCCGATGGAGGCGGTGCGTGAGGGAAAGTCGTTGCGTTCGCGCCGTTATCGTAACCGCAGGCTTGGTGAGTTCTTGAAGGAGTTGGATCTGACGGAGGGTCGCGCAACGGGTATTCCTACCATTCAGGACGAACTGAAAGCCAATGGTTCGCCTAGGGCGACTATCGAGACTGACGAGGAGAGGACGTACTTCCTGATAGACATTCCTTGCCATCCAGAATTTATGAAAGAAACGCTCTCGGTAGAACAAAGTGGCGTAAAAGGTGGCGTAAAAGGTGGCGTAAAAGAACCGAATGTCACCAAAGATGTCACCAAAGATGTCACCAAAGAACTTACTGAAAGACAATCAGTTATATTAGAAATGATTACCGAAGATTCTTTTGTGACAATACCAGAAATGTCACTAAAGACTGGTGTTGCGACAAGGACTATTAAACGCGATATAGAGAACCTACAGTCAAGTGGTATCTTAACTCGTAAGGGTGGCCGCAAGGATGGTGAATGGATTGTGACGGAGTTGGGCATGGCTATGCTTGAAGCGTTGAAGAAGTAACATCTATCACAGTATCTGTGCGTTTGCCAACGACTTTGACACCTTTGAGACTACCGAAGACCGCTTGACCTTCCTGATTCACATCCCTATTCATGCTGGATGTGGCAATAAACCCGCTACGGAGAAAACTACGGTGATTACTACGGAGAAAAGTGCCATAGGTTCGGAGAAAAGTGCCATAGGTTCGGAGAAAAGTGCCATAGGTTCGGAGAAAAATGGTTCTGGTTCGGAGAAAAGTTCGGAGAAAAGTTCGGAGAAAAACCAAGCAATCATCTCTGCTATTAGGCTAAATCCCAAAGTTACTGCGGCTGAAATTGCCATGAAGCTTGGGGTGTCCTCGCGTGCAGTGGAAAAACGTATTAAGACTTTGCGCGAAAATGGTGTCATTCGCCGCATAGGAGGCGACAAGGGCGGCTATTGGGAAGTGATAGAGAATGGTATTGAACAATAGCAACATGCCGAAAGTGGCGTAAAAATGGCGCAAAAGACTGGCATAAAGTTCAGAACCCTCCAGCGACATATCTCCCAGCTTCAGGCGATGGGTGTTGTCGTCCGAAAAGATGGTCGAAAAGATGGTTATTGGGAAGTTGTAAAAAACAAATAGTCTTTTGATATTATGCCAGCTATTATTACAGATACATTCGACTACGACGATATTGTCAGGGTGCTTGACCTTGATGAAGCGTTCGTACATCATCAGATAGATGCGCTTCAGCCAAAGTATTGGCGCATTGTGATAAAGACGAAACCAAAGGGATTGAAGATTTTTGCGCCTGTGATGGTTAGCGGCAATAGGGGCATCGACTATATGATATACATGCTGAGTCGCGACTGGCAGATAACAAAGAAGCAGCGATTGCTCGACTATATGTATTTCGGAGTGTACCGCCAGACGGACGGCTTCCACCTTGTAGGCTTCATGTATCTTGATTCCAATCCTTTGGCAAAGCCGGAGAAAGCATTCTTTACCCCACACTTCTTTGACAGGTATAAGGAGAGGACTGGCTTGCCGATGGATATGCCAAAAATGGACGTGATGAAGGATTGGATCATGAAGAATCTGCATCTCAACTCCGATGCGCAAGGCAATGAGAAATACCCCGATGGCATCTTCTGCGCCTATCCAAGTGGTGTCGCCTTAGGGAGAGAACTGCCTGACGGTAATAGCGAGATGAAGACTTTTGTCACCTATGATATGCTGCGAGGAGAGCAAATTGAGAAAGGTGAAAACCAGAGCAGAGCTGCCAAAGTGCAGGAAGAGGAAGGTTTCAGAAACTATAAAGAGATAGTAGATAAACTTGTAAAATTGAAATATGGCATACACATATAAATATCCAAAGGAAGCTCTATTGGCTTATGGAAACATTGGGTAAAGGGGGGAGCGCAACTGACGCATGATGTCAAGCAGTCGCTCTGCACTGCCGCTACGGAATTTAAGAGGGAGAACTTGAAGCTGTTCTTCGGTTATGAAGAATGAGAAACCTTGAAGTCTGGTGTAGAGTTGTTCATAGTTGGCTTTCACCAATTCTTCCATCCTCTTGTATAATTCGTCGTTCTCCCCTATCAGATGCATATAGAGGGCATCGCCTCGCATCGGACTGTGCGGTGCAAAAGCAGTTCCCTTGGAAACCATGCATTTGTCGCCACCTGTAAATGGGGCTGCAAAATGCACAAGGTATTCCAACTCGGCATCCTCTGCCAATTCAAAGACGTTTTCGTCAATCTTCAGTGCCTCAATCTGTTCACGTGTTGCCATAATCTTTCTTTTTGATTGCAAAAATATGCAATTCTCACGGATAATGCAAGCAAAAATGCGTCCGCAAGGCTTGTGGAAGTGAGATTTATATTTTTTTATGCTTTATATTCCATAATATTTTGTATCTTTGTTGCCAAAATCTGGCAAATCATATAAAGGAAACCTAAAATAAGGAGCAGAGATATGACAGACGAAAAGAAAATAGCACAGTATAATATGGAAATGGTGGAACACGCAGTTGGGGCCGCCCAGTATTTAAGTGCTTTGATTGGTGGCAGATTTGTGACACGAGAACAGGCTCGTGACATGGCCGATTATGTTTTAGCACAAACAAAGAGGAACATAGAAAGTTGCCCCTTTGCCTCTCAAGAAGAAAAGGACGCAGAGATACGTAGAAGGGAAAATCTAATGAATATGTTGAAATTGCAGATAGGGTTGTAATTATTCTATGCTACATCTCACAACATCAACACTTCTCAATAGAAACATATTATTATAAACATGCAAAATAAAATAAACATAGAACACGCAAATCCATTTATTGGATGCGAAAAGATATCATATTCCGTAAATGATATTAAAAGGATTCGTTCTACATTTGAGTGTAAGACGGAAAACGGCATGATAGTATCTTTATCAAATAAAGACTCTGCTTTTATTAATTGCTTCCCAACTGATGAGCCTCCATTGTATAAAGAGGGGGGGGCTGTGAATATTATTTTTGACAAAGATCAAAATATATATTTTGATAACGCAAAAGACCAAATACTATTTGATTTGTTTTCTAAAGCTAAATTAGGAAGTACATTCATAGGGGAAGTTACTGGCGTTGCGAATCAAGGACTATTAGTTAAGATTTGTAACATTCATTGTTTTATGCCCAAGAATCAAATAGGGTACGAAAAAGAAAGCTCTCAGTCTTATATTGGTGATAGTCTTGAAGTAAAGCTGATTAGCATAAAAATTAAAGAAAAAGAAGGGAATAGGTTCCTTCCGATTGTATCGCATAAGGTTCTGTTAGATGAAGCAATCACTAAACGAAATAGTTCGAAAGACCTCCAAATTGGAGCAATTTTTCATGGCACCGTAAAAAACATTTCTTCCTATGGAGTATTTGTAACGATATTACCAGGTTTAGATGGGCTTATTCATATTACAGATTTGAGTTGGGAGAGGGTTTCCAATCCAGAAGACATTGTCGTTATTGGGCAAACATTAGATGTCGTTATATTAGATGTTAAAAATAACAAAGTGGGAAAACCTAGGATAAGCCTCGGACTTAAACAATTAACTCAAAAGCCTTGGACTAAGTTTAACAAAAACACTATGGTAGGTGATACTGTTTCCGGTACAATATGTAATATTAAAGATTTTGGTGTTTTTATTATGCTTGAATGCGGAGTACAAGGTCTCGTTCATAAAACAGAATTATCTTGGGATATACAAATAAAACCTCATGATTATCAAATCGGCCAAGTGGTTCACGCAAAAATCATTAATATTGATTGGGAAAAAGAAAAACTTCTTCTTAGTATTAAACAGACTCAGCAAGATCCATGGATGGATATAATAGATAAGTATGCTGTTGGAGATATTATAGATACAATTGTGACCAATATAAAAAACTTTGGATTATTTGTAAGGGTTGATCAGGGCATAGAAGGTTTGATCCATGTTTCGGAACTATCGTGGACTGATAAAATTCAAAAGCCACAATTGATTTATAATATTGGTGATAGTATAAAAGCAATCATAATAAATATTGATAAGGATAAAAGGTCATTAGAACTAAGTCATAAGCGATTACAGATGGATCCTTTGGAAAAGCATCAGATTGGTGAGCTCGTTAATGCAATAGTCGAAGAAACTGTCAAAAAAGGGATTCACTTGAAATTGGAAAATGACGATTCGCCTGCTTTTATCCCTGCGCATAGCATCTCATACGGAGAATCATTCTCTGCAGGAACGATACTGAATTGCGTCATTAAAGATATTAACACCGACAAAAGAAAAATAATATTAGCTATTTTATAGTATGGGCTTTAATACTGATTTCCAAAAAGAGATATGGTTAAAACATATTGAAGTGCAAGAACGTGTGCTTCAAGTTAACTCTGCTCCAATTATTATCGAACCAGATTCTATTCAGATATTTGGGAAAAGGATGCATCTAAAAGTTTGCCAAACGGATGAGATTGATGCCAAAATAAACAGTATCAAGGCATTCTTTAACATTTCTGACGATGATATTGACTATGTCAATAATACATTTATTTGCAACAATAGTTTTGTGGCAGACATTGATGAGATATCGAGATTGGCAGAGGAATGTCAAAAATATTATATTCAATTGTCTAAAAATCCGATTATAGATGGAGTTATACGTTCTCAAAAATCGACCTTTTCCAAATTTGTTAAAGTTCTAAAAGAACTAAATGAGCAATATGCTGTAGATAATAATGGTCGATTGCAAGTTACAGTAGAAGCCCTACGCAAATTGGACAACGATTCTTCATTATCAGAAGATGCTCTTCCTGATAAAGCTAGCGGTATTTTTGGTGTGTCTCCAACCCCCGCATATTTTCTTAGGAAATGGCTATCTATTGACTGTACCCATAAATTGAAATATGAAATGGTTAAAGTTAATGACGTCGAAGAGCGTAGATTAAGAAGGATGTTATCATTGAACGACAACTATTTGAATGAATCCTCCCTTCAAAAACTTAATCAGCTATGGGGATTACGTTTTTTGTCCTTTGACGTTGCTATTGAAGTTTCTAAAGATATACTAAAACACTACGATAAAAGTAAATCTTTATATGATTTTTCCGATCCAAAGGAAGGAGTGTTCTGTTATCACTTCAATGTAAAGTCTCCGGAGAAACAAGATAACGTATCAATAATAGATTCCAAATGGCAAATTGATTTACTCAGAAACATCTTTAATACAGAATTTGGTGAAAATAGTTATAATCTACATATAAAGTTTAATTACATCTATGACAACAAGATGTTCCGTCAATTTACTGACGGAATAAACAATTATGAATTCTTCCAAGAATTAAAAAGCACCATTCAAGACGAAAGAATCTCTATAAGCGAATCCAAACAATCAATAGGCGTAGATTTTGACTGGAGACAAGAAAGTCCTGATGATCTTAGAATTGAGCTCAGTAATATGTACGATGATATGGAGATATCTATTTTCTCAGGCCACAAATGCAACGTTGAAATTTGTGACAAGAATGCGGATTGGGAAAAGATAGAGAACTTTCTTAAGCAGAACTATTCTTCCTTAAAGACATTTATTAGTTCCAAAGATGGTTCAATGCACTTTTATCAAGAATATCGTACACAAGAGCAAGCCTCACAATTCTCGTATTCTCTTTCTTCCTCTTTGAGACAATTAAACGCAATGGGCTGCGAGTGCGAATTACACACATGCCCAACAGGAAAGAAAAAATATCTACTTCGTATTGACCATAATAAAATTGCTGAGAACAAAGAAAATTCTGTCAATAGTCTTCGTGGAGCAGAGTTTACTGTTGGTGAACATTCTATTGGAAAATTATTTAAAGTGAATTTCCCTGAATTGTTATTTGATATATCTTCTGCAGATTATAATTTTTCTGAGGAAGGAGCCTTGTCATTTAACAGAATCACTCCGAATCTAGAAGGTGATATAGAAAAAATAAAGCGATTAAAAGATGCTTTTGATAGTATCGTTTCAGGAAAAGGTGTCAAAAATCCCAAGATTAAAGACTTCATTTTTGATGCCAAAAAAGCAACACCTACAAAAGAAATAGATTATTTCACAAACGAGTCAAGTGATTATTATCAGGATATAAAAAGTAATTTGCTCAATAGACATATAAATCCTTCACAATTAAATGCGATAATAAAATGTTTGAGGGCAGATGACATCTCTCTTATACAGGGGCCTCCAGGTACGGGTAAATCAACAGCAATTGCAGAGCTAATCTGGCAGCATATTAGGTTAAACCCAAAAGAAAGAATTCTGTTGACATCAGAAACTAATCTTGCTGTAGACAATGCTATTGATAGAACAGTCAATAATGCCCACAATTTAGTCAAACCAATACGTTTTGGTTCAGATGACAGACTTGCTGTTGAAGGAAAGCAATTCTCTATTGCTGCAATGGAGCAATGGGTTGCTACAGGTAAATATGAGTTTGTTGATGACCAGGAAGAGGATTTAGAAGAAGACAATTTGGTGAAATCTGGTAAGATGATTCTTGTAAATTGGTTAGATAATATCAAGAAACGTATAGACCACGATAAAATGGATACAAAATCTGTTTTATTATGGGAACATTTCTTAGCCAATCCTGACAAACAATTAAGAGAACTTATATTTGAAGAGTATAAGTCGCATTGTAATGTTATCGGTGCAACATGTAGTTCTATCGGTGAGAAGAATACAAAAAACAGACCAACAAAGTTCTTTATGAACTATTGTTCTGTTTTCGGAGAAGTTACTAACAAGACTGTTTATAAGAAGGATTCTGACGTATTCAATGATGACAAGGAAATTGTCATAACTAATTATAAAAGTAAAGATGGAATTACCTTTTCTACGGTAATACAAGATGAGTCTAGCAAAGCGACTCCAGCAGAGTTGGCATTGCCCTTGATCTATGGAAAAAAGAATATTGTTATTGGAGACCATAGGCAGTTACCGCCAATGCTCGACAAAGAAGAGTTTATAAATACACTTGATTTCCTAATTGACAATTCAAATGGAGAAACCGAAAAGCGTCAATTAAATAAGTTGAAGTCTTATGTAATTGGAAATTTCAAAGAGATGGAAGTTTCACATTTTCAGAGAATATTCGAGAACATAGATGAAAGTCTTAAAGGAGAGTTTACATTGCAATATAGAATGCATCCCGATATCAACGAAGTAATTAAGCAATTCTATACTGAAGATAAAGGCCTTGAATGTGGACTCATAAACCCAGTTGATTTAGGAGTTAATGATCCAAACATGTCGAATCCATTCTCCAGATATCACGGTATTTCAATTGATGATTTTATCTGTGGTGAGTCGTTAACACCGAATAACCATGTCGTTTGGATTGATGTTAATTCTCCTGAAATGATTGAAGGTACGTCAAGAATCAATGAAGGTGAAGTTGATGTCATCTCGCATATACTAAACAAATTATCATCGTCAGATTCATTTAGGGAATACAGTGAAAAATGGACCGATGATGATGACAAAGAAATTGGCATAATCAGTTTCTATAGTAAACAAAGGAATAGAATTAAAAAGATGTGTAAAGCATTCAATAATATGCCATTGAAAATTGATGTAGTTGACAGATTTCAAGGAATGGAACGTAACATTATCATCGTTTCTATGGTTAGAAGTAATACTATTGTTTCTGATCCACAGCAAAAGCCTGATTTTTCCGAATATGAACTGGGATATCCAGAGCAGACCGATTTAGGATTTGCCCAATCTCCTAACAGACTAAATGTTGCACTGTCTAGAGCGAGAAGACTTTTGATTATTGTTGGTAACAGTAAACTATTCAGGCAGAAGGATATTTATGACAATGTATATCAAATAATTGAAGCTAACCCTAATGGGAAAATCATTAAATGCGATCCTTATGAAGACATTCAAAGATAATATAATCCAGGCACAACTGATATACAAGTCTCAATCCGCTGACAGTGCATTGAGAGCATGGCCTTTGAAGAAAACAAAGTGCGAAGTATTCTGTTATGAAGACGTATCATGTTCCAACATAGAAACGGTAATCTGTTCTACGCTTCACTATAACGACGACGTTTTATCAGCTGAAGAATTGGCAACAATTTTGGGATTCAATGTTAAAGATGACATTGACTCTAGTCCCAAAAGATATAAAGATGATGCGGAGATATGCATATTCAAAAGATTGCTTAGCTCGTTAAAAAAAGATGAACTAATTGAAGATGTAGAAGATAAGATTAAACTTACCTCTTTAGGACTGTTTTCTGTTATAAACTCGAAGAAAAGAGTGTTTTATAAAGCAGAATGTAGATTTCTTGAAAACTTTAGTTTAAAATCAAGTGATGGGAGAGTATTTCCATTTAGAAAAGAGCTCTCTATATCTACAACGATTCAAAACAAGAAAAGAGTATCATTTTATAAAACATTATCACAATATGATATTGAGCCGCTAATTAAGGAAGAAGAGAAAGTCTTGGTTGAAGCCCTGCGTGAGCAGACCCCGGAAGGATCAAATATTTTCAGCGCTTCTCTATTAAAAAACGACTTCTTGATTGAAAGTGAACAGCTTGACATTGCTATTTATAACGATGGTGATGATTTTGTCGTTCTATCCTCAAATGGCGAATCTGTAAGTGAGTATGCTTCTCAATTATTAAACAGTGATGAGAACGCCAAAAGTAAAGCAATCAAAGTTGAATGGGGATATTATCTTAGATTACTAAATGATCAAAATGCGTTGTTGACTTCAGAAAGCCTTGCGCCTTTTGAAGATATTATAGAATGGGGTAAGGTGGTAATGGATTCCAGGTTCTGCTGGAATGACTCTGTCCTTTTTAACATGTTGTCAAGAAATATTGATGCGAATATTTGGCATGAAGTTTCAACAATATGTCCAATCGATGATATTAAAACATATCTACGAGATTACACTGACAACTGGGATTGGAGTGTCCTGTCAGCAAGAATTGATGGCAAATTCATAGCGGAGAATGCATCAAATTATCCATGGGATTTTGATGTTGTAATTCATAACGCTCAGGTAAGCGTTGAGGATGTTGAACGTCTTTTAGTTAATCCTAACCTCACATCTGTCAACTGGATTTGGACAGATATTATGCCTTCCCTTTCAAATGAGTTCATTATTGAGCATATTGATGATGTTTCATTTGATTTATCATTAATTACTGAGAATAATCCAGACTTAGTACAATCTATGATTCTTGATTATCCCGATAAGGCATGGAATTGGACATATATCTCAAAATCTTATGATTTGGACTATATACTTGACAATATTGAACTTCTTTTCAAGAGATTGAACTTGCAATCAATAATTATCAGAGCTTTTAGTTCAGATGAGTATGCGAAACTTTTTTGCAAATCGAAAGAATTTAAGAAAGAACTCTGTAATATCCATAATTCATCGATTTCAACATTCAATGTCAATACTTTAGAACTCGTATGGAATAAAGATAATATTGATTTTTTGGAAGAAGTCGGTTTACTGTCATGGTGTGTTCCTGTTGTTGGCGGTTTTGAGTCAAATTCTTATATCAAATGGGATAAAGAATTTTTTTCTAATTATGCAAACAGGATTAACAATAATGCTGGATATACGTGTGTGACATCTCGTATTGACGATTTCACTATTGTAGATGACAATCCTGACTTTATGTGGGATTGGGAGATAATATCATCTAAGAATGATTGGATTAATGAAGTAGATTTCGTTCGTAGGCATATATCAAAACTTAATTTGGTAAAAGCCTTCTGGCTTTTCTCTAGTGATACATTTTGTGCATTGTTTGAATGTTCAGAAGTGAAGGATTTTATTCTTTCGCATCCTGAAACGCAAACTAAGGCGACAGAGCTTGCTACAATACAACTTGTAAAGACCAATATCATTTTTAGTTGGGATTGGTATATCTTGACTGTTAAAACTGTAGATACATTAAAGGTCGACAAATTAGGTAATGAACGTTGGGTTGACAAATGGGATTGGGATTATTTATCTGAGAATCTAAAAGTTGAAGATATTTCTGATTATCTATACGACTATCAAGAGTATTGGAATTGGACCGTTTTAACCCGACGTCTCACAAACTCCACAATTTTAGAAAATCTTGTTGATTTTGCCGACAAATGGGATTGGATCACGCTAATAGATACAATCCTCACAAAGGAAGATCTAAGTATTGATGGTCACTTACCTACTATTGCAGCTATTATTAGTTTAAAGGAAGAGGACATCCAAGAAAATCTGTGGAACAGAATTACACGGCGTTTCACTTTGGAAGAGCTGTATGATTTGGTACATAGGACAGTTATTATAACAGATTATTCTCTTTTGTTCAAATGGGATTTGTCTTACATTTATGACCATAAAGAATTTAATCTAAATGAATATATTGAGTTATATCCAGATGATGTTGATTGGGAATTGCTGTCTAAATCAAAATCTGCAGAGAGGCTTTTCTATTATGATAGAAGTATCCTAAGCTTCGAAATGTGGCTAAAGATGGTCAAGTCTCTTTTGTATAATGATTTATATAATTGGGATTTTTATGCCTTATCACAAAATGAGGCGATTAACTGGCATCCCTCATTGTTGAAAATTAAAAAGAAACAATGGGATTGGCAATATTTATCTGAACATAGTAAATGCTTTTCTGATTATTCTGGTGCAAAGAACCAGTCAAATTTGTCTAAAAACATCAAGCAATTCAAAGATGTATTAGACTTCGGAATACTTTCTAATAGAAATGATATAACCTTCGATGATTCTTTACTGAAGGAATTTAATTCAGAAGCATGGGATTGGAAGTCTATTTCTTCATCTGAGAAATTGTCTGTTAGTAATGAGTTCTTGATTAAAAATCAAGATAAAGATTGGGACTGGTGTCAACTGTCCCAGTCTCATAAGCTTATTATTGACAAGGAATTGTTGGAAAAGACCAAACAAAGAAATTGGGATTGGGGATGCCTTTCGTCAAACCCTGCATTGAAAATTTCCTTGTCAGATCTTTTGTCTTTGGAAATATCAAATTGGGACTGGGTTGCACTAAGTGGAAGAAATGATATTGAATTTGACAATGAGTCAGTGATTTCAACTATAGACAAACCTCAAATTACATGGGATTGGGCTTTGTTGTCATCAAGAAAAGATTTGACATATGATGAAAATTTGACACTCAAGATTATACATAAGCCGATTGATTGGAAATGTGTATCGAGTTTTGACACATTTGTGCCTTCTGTAAATGTGTTGTCAAAGTTATCATCATATGATCTCGATTGGGATGCTATTTCGCAAAATAATTCACTTACAAAAGATGTATTATGGCCTTATCGCGAAAAGTTGAACTGGCACTTTGTGAGTCAATCTGAGACATTCCAGAGATTGGGAAGAGATTTTTTTCTTAAATATAGAGATTATTTAGATTGGGCTATTATCTCGAAATCAACTAATTTCTCTTTGTCAATAGAAAATCTGAGAGAATTTAAAGATGATGTTTGTTGGACAATTATCGACCAAAGAGATGATTTCTTATATACAAATGAATTGATAGAAAGTTTCCCTGACTACATTAATTGGTCAGAAGCATCTAGAGCTAATACTATTAATTTTACAATTGATTTTGTTAAAAAGTATTCTGACAGATGGGATTGGAAGGCTTTACTTAGCAATCCTCTGATTGTACAAAAAGAAGATTTGTATTATTCAGCCTTTAAGGAAAAGATTAATGGAGTTAAGTTTATTGACCGTTTTTCTGTTAAAAATCCCAAGGTGTATCATTTTGCCCATTTATTCAATGCTGTAAGCATTATTAAATCTAGAAAAATATTGAGCAGAATAGGTGGTAAGGGACTTTTTGAGAATTCGGCAGGAAGTAATGTCCACAGAAGGGATACTGCCCACCACTATGCAAGATTCTACTATCGTCCACAAACTCCCACCCAATACTATAACGAAGCTTTAGGTGAAGATTCACACTCTTCCAGGGAAAGATATGTATTTCGTGGCTATGATTATAGAGGGAAAAAGATTTGGGATTCAATACTTGAATGTCCTACAGCTAAATATTGGGGCGCCCAGAATTTGGGCTCTCCCAAATGTCCAATGCCAGTATTCTTCGAATTCGATTTGCATGAAATTCTAAATTACTGTTTGGAAAAGTGTTATTATAGTACTGGAAATATGCAAAAGGATATAAGTCAAGTAATTCCAATAATCAAAGATCCATATAGGCTTAATACATCGTCTTTATATTCAACTATCGAAGACGGCATTGATACATATAAAGCTTATTCTCAACAAGAATTCCTTGTCTTGAATGAATTGGATTTCTCTTCACTCAAAAAGTATAGAATCATTTGCTATAATGAAGAACAAGCATATCTTTTGAAACAGCAATTAGAGGACGATCCTATATGTGAACACATCACGACTGATGATTATACATCATCAGGAATAAGAGTTTTCCATAGAACAAACAGAACCGTTTCTGTAGATGAGACAGAAGACACTATCAGTATTGAAACGAATTATCGAGATTCTAGTTCAATTGTGATAGAATGTGATAATGTTGATGGCATTGATATAATAAATAAAAGAAACATTACTTCTGTCGCAAAAGATAAGATTCAAGCTTATCCTTCAATAAGTTTCAAAAAGCAAGCACTTCCTATTACAGTTAGATTTATGGATGAAAAGAATTCATGGATAATATATTCTAACATAAAAGGAATGACTGGCTCCACAATGGCATATCCCAAATTACCAAAGCAAATTATTGATCAATTCGTTAAAGAAGCTTCTGGTCTTAAGATTAAGATTTCAAAGTCTTTATTCAAGGAACATATGTTATACTCATATCATGGGATAGCTCATACTGTGAGAGTTATGTGGAATGGGTTTGCTATTGCTTCGTTGGACAATACGATAAATGAAGCAATGTTTGCTCCTATCTTATATGCTTCTTTAATTCATGATTTAGGAAAGCGAAGTGACACCGAGGGAGAAAAGCACGGTGAACAATCAGCTCTCTTATACAGAGAAGAGATACATAATTTGTTTGACGATAATGAAGCTGAGACAATTTTGGAGGCGATAAAATACCACTCAATAGATGATAGTAAATGTCCCGCAAAAGTAAAATCAAATGTGATTTGGCAGATTCTTAAAGATGCAGATGCTTTAGATAGAAGCCGACTGCCAGGAAAAGGCTGCAATCCTTCTTTTTTGAGGAATACAATCTTTACTAATGAAATAGGCAAAGATCTTTTATCTCTTTCTCAGGTTTTACCTTCCCTAACCAATGGTTTGGCATGGGATTCGCCTTTAGAAGAAATATCTAATGTATTAAGGACACTAGCCCTTGATAATTAAAAACGATAATAACGCATTGTCATGGGCAGATTATTGTGATGTAGTATCAAAATACTTAAATGTAAAATTATTAATAGTATGGCATACATAGAAAAAAAAGGGAATATATTTAATTCCAAAGCAATGGCTATTGTCAATACAGTCAACTGTGTTGGAGCTATGGGAAAGGGAATTGCTCTTGATTTCAAACTTCGTTATCCAGAGATGTTCAAAGAGTATCAAAAGATTTGTTTTAGGCACATGTTAAAACCAGGACAAATTCTTCCATATACGAAATCATCTCCTATTATTCTGAATTTTGCAATCAAAGATGATTGGAAAGATCCATCAAAGATTGAGTGGATAGAACAAACGCTCCAGAAATTTGTGGATAATTACCATTCTATGGGGCTTAGATCTGTTGCTTTCCCATGGATGGGGGCTATGAATGGTGGTTTGCCATTTGAGGTAATACAACAACTCACAAGAAAGTATCTTTCAAAATTGGATGACATAGAGATTGAAGTATATGAATTTGACCCAGATGTTCCTTGCACATTATTCATTTCATTAAAAAAAATTGTATCAGAAAAGTTGTTTTCTCCTTCAGAACTTGAAAATCTCTCTCAAATAAAAAAGCGATATTGGGAAAGGATATTTGATGCAGTAAACGATAATAACACAAAAAGTATCAACAATCTTTGCTATTATATGGTTAATGGTAAAAGGATAATTGGCAAAACGAATATAGAACGTTTATTTGTGTTTCTAACAAAATACAATCAGGGATGTATTCCTAGGACGATCTCACTTTTTTAAGATTAATGAATATGGACAAAGAGAATAAACTGATACTATATAAGGATGAGGAAGGCAAGGTGAGTGTGAATACGCGCTTTGCTGATGAGGATGTGTGGCTGACGCAGGAACAACTGTCAACGATATACCAGACGACTCAGGAGAATGTTTCCATGCATATCACCAACATCTATACAGACAATGAACTCGACAAGGAGGGAACTTATAAGAAATTCTTATTAGTTCGCCAAGAGGGTAAACGGCAAGTACGTCGAAATATCGACCATTACAATCTCGACGTCATCATAGCTCTTGGCTATCGTGTGCAGTCGCCTATAGCAGTGAGATTTCGCAGATGGGCAACACAGCGACTGCATGAGTATATTCAGAAGGGATTCACGATGGACGATGAGCGACTGAAGCAGGGAGGAAACCGTTATTTCCGTGAATTGCTGCAGCGCATACGTGACATTCGAAGCAGCGAGCGGAATTTTTATCAGCAGGTGACGGACATATACGCCACATCGACAGACTATGATCCACGTGCCAAGATGACCAAGCTGTTTTTCGCCACCGTTCAGAACAAGATGCACTATGCCGTGCATGAACATACGGCAGCAGAGTTGATCTATGAACGGGTGGATAACGAGAAACCCTTTGTTGGGATGACGAACTTCAAGGGTAACTACGTGACACGCGATGACGTAAAGATTGCTAAGAACTATCTGACGGAGTTGGAATTGCAGCGACTGAACCTGCTTACCTCCCAATTCCTCGACTATGCAGAATTTCAAGCTCTGGAACAGAACCCGATGACAATGGCAGACTGGATTGCAGCCTTGGACGACCAGATATTGCGACTGAGGAAGAATATCCTCGAAGGGAGTGGTACCGTCTCGCACCAAGAGGCCATAGAAAAGGCTGAACGCGAATTTGAGATCTATAGGGAACGTGAGATGCGACTACTAGAGAGTGACTTCGACAGGGCCGTGAAGCGGCTAAAGAATCTAAATGATGAAAGCAATTTGGATGAAGACGACACTGATAACAAGTAAATACTTAACACATGATATTTGGAAGAAAGATAAAAGAGCTCAGGGAAGAGCGCGGGCTGGTGCAGCGACAACTGTCGGCAGCACTGGAGATTGACACGCCCATGTATAGTAAAATTGAACGCGGAGAGCGGAAGGCGAAGCGGAGCCAGATACCTATTATGGCCCAAATGTTTGAAATAGACGAGAAGGAACTGCTGACAATCTGGCTGGCAGACAAGGTGCTGGATACGGTAGAGGGCGAAGACGATGTGAGGCACGATGCGTTGGTATATGCCCAAAGAGAGATGGAGGCAGAAGTGTGAGTCGTTCACTGATAAAGAGACATATCCATGGATTATAAAGCCCCAGCGCGTCATCACGACGAACTGGGGCAAACGATATATGGTCAAAGCAAATACTTTTCTATCTTGCGATGAACCAAGCCAACATGAATACCGTAAAAGCAAAGCAAGGCAGGAAGATGCCAAGCATCAGATAGAAAATACGAGCAGAGAACCAGATCCCTGCGTTCGACAGGGTTTCATCCAAATCATAATGGAACTTGGAGAGTCTCTTCCGTTCCGTCTCCTCTGATTCCTCGAATACTTTCTTCAATTCTTCTTTGAATTCGGTGTGTTCCTTATCCTGACTGTCAGTAAAGCCATTAAGCAGGGCCGCCATAAAATTCACATGACTGTTAAAGATTACCTTTAAATCATGCTTGGCACTTTCTCCGATTATCACTTCTGGCTTCGACTCCATTATGCCAGAGGCAATCTCCCTCATTGCTTCTACAAACAGTTCAGACTTTGCGATCCAGTCATTCATATTTTCATTCATGGTTGCCAGTTCATGCTTACCATTCTCTATTTGTTGCAAGCCATCCTTCACTGTCAACAGTTCGACACCCAACATGTTGAGCATCTCGTTGAGAGATTCCAACTCGCTATTAAACTCTTTCTTTTTCTCGGCCTTCTGGTCGAGGTGATTCATCATGGCCTCTAAATCGAGGCTCTCCTTTTTTGTATAATTATTCATAAAAGATCATTTTTAAATTTACAATCCTCGTGAACGACGTATAGGACGCTGGTGCATCTGACGTGCCTGTCGAGCGCAGCGACGCGCCCACTCCATATCATCCTCATCGTCTTTTCTACCCCAATTGCTTTCAGGTGAGGCACCACCGCCACACGACTCTGCAATCTCTGTTGCGGCATCGAGATAGTTGGCAAACAGCAGGAAGGCTGTTTTCTGAGCATCCACTATCGTAGCACACAGATCCACTTCCATCGTCCCAAGTTCATCCAACAATGCTTTGTCTGCTTCAATAGGGATGTCAACGGGATGGATTCTACCATTCCATTCGATATCGTGATGAACCATCTCAGGAGTATTCTGCTCAGGTTTTATTATAGGGAGCGGCTCATCTCTTGTCGGCAACTGCGGTTTCAGTTGTTGTGTATTTACTTTCACAGGAGCAACAGGACGGGAGACTGTCCGCATACTTTTCGAAGCAATCGTCTGGGTGTGTACACTCTTGTCCTGATGCAGTTTTGCCCATGTGTTCATGATACGGGATGGAGTAAGGCTTCGGCTGTGACCTAATAGCGTGGATTTGTAGAAGGAGTTACCCTTCTTCACTACATAGCCGACAACCTTTCCGTCATTACTGCGTTTTACATTCACCTCATAGCCCTTAGCCTTTAATTTAGTCTCGTAAGTGTTCCAGTCGAACGAGTCCATCGTCTTTAGGGCATCAATACAGGCATTGGTCACTTCGTTTATGTTCCTGTCACGCTTTTTCATCGACTGAATCCAACCACGCTGCTCGTTGATTTTGTTCGCAGCAGCCATTGCGCGTTTGCGTATCATATAAGAGTTGTTCGTATTACCCTCCATGTCGATACGGTTGGCGTTGATATGAAGATGAAGAATCTGTCCCTTGCTGTCACGATGAAGTGAAACGACATACTGGCTATTCGCAAGATTGGTATGTCCATTCTCCTTACGGCCATCGTTCTTCAAGTACACCTGTGCATCGAACTCTCGAATGAAGTCATCGGCCAGTTTCTGCCAATCGGCCATCGTCCAGTTCTCCGTCTCTTCCTTGGCGGGAGAGACTTCGATGCGAATGGCTGTCTTGTAAAGATGGTTATAGCGATTGATTTTCTCGCGATACTTCTGTTGAAGGATGAGCATTCTATCCCACATTGAAGAGGGAGTGATGTTCTCTGGCAAGCAGTGAACCATCACAACCTCACTCTTCTCCTTATCCACGGAGTAGCGTACCGCATTACAACCGTGTGTGATTACGTCAGCTAATGCTACCATATATTCTATAGTTCAAGTTCATACTAATCTCTCATTTTATTAAGGATTTCATCCCATTGGGCAATGACTCTGGTGATAGCTCTTACCCACTGACGCATGAAGTCATCGTCATCAAAGTAGCATCTGATTTGTTCCTGCGTTTTGCCTTTTAGGGCATTACGGACATGCACCATATCGCCACGAGCATCTGCCAGTTGGTTATACGCTTCAATCTCACTGTCCGTCAGATGTAGCTTCGGCTCATGGCAGAGCGCACACCTGCGGCTGTAGTCGCCTTTAGTAAGTCCACACATAGCGGCCTTCTCAGCTATCTGGGCATCTTCGATGTCATTGACACGGTAGTCAATATGATGAAGCCTCGGGGGCTTCCTCTGAATTATACGCTTTCTCATATCCTAAAATAAGTTTCGTTTTTGTGTTGTTGGGCAGTCCAATGCGAGCTTGCGAGCATTCGAGAATCCATTGGATGGACAAAGCGGCTATTGCCGTTTTCGTCCGACATTGGTACCTCTTGCAACAACGGTTTGAAAAGCCGTCGGACAATCTACACTTAGGCTGAGATGCTCGGTGTAGTGTTTACGCTCAAAGCTAAATCGCTTTGCCCGCAAGGGACTGCCATTAAGTCTATTTGTCTCCCATTTCGTGCAAGTTGTCTTTTACCTCGTCACGAATACTGAGGTTGTTATCAAGTTCCTTAATTCGTCTCAGGCATTCGAAGGCCTTTTCCTGACCGTGGCTTGCATTATTCTGCGGTATGTTATCAACTTTGA